>CETK01023862.1_pt1 | contig 37465 bp, 35 predicted proteins | sample 361431 | NCBI WGS metagenome assembly CETK01 (sample SAMEA2622452, study PRJEB7988) | marine metagenome | biome: marine biome (ENVO:00000447); feature: surface water layer (ENVO:00002042); material: "saline water (ENVO:00002010), including plankton (ENVO:xxxxxxxx)" | depth 5 m | reverse complement strand
AGATTAGTATCCATCCCCGCGAGAAAAATTGCTAACTCCAGCTTGGCTTGGAGCATTGTGTCAAGATCGGATAGAGTGAGAGCTCACCGGCTCAGAGATAGGGTATTAACAGGGGAATTGCCAAATCATGTCTCAATTATCATGGATGGAAACAGGAGATTTGCATGGAGCAAAAGCTCAGTGGTTGGTGTCGGGCATTCAGAGGGGAAGGAGAAGCTCAAGGAAGTCATGGACTGGGTCCTAGACCTTGGGATTCCTTACTTCACCGTGTATGCGTTATCCACCGAGAATATATCCGAAAGGGATGAGGGCGAGTTAGATGTTCTCTATGACCTGTATGTTTCTGGGTTAAATGAAATTTCCGAAGACGCCAGGATTCATGATAGGAAAGTCAGAGTTCAAGTCGTTGGGAGGCTGGAGATGCTACCACATAGGGTGCGAGATGCAATCTCGAATGCCGAAGATGTTACTTCAGATTACTCTGATTTCATCTTCACGGTCTGCCTAGCTTACGGAGGGAGAGAGGAAATCGTCGATGCGGTGAAATCTCTCGCTTTTGATCACGCCTCTGGGAAACTGGACCTTGACTCCATAGATTCCTCACAGATAACCAAGAGAATGTATGCTTCAGAACTGCCAGACCCAGATTTAGTGATTAGAACCAGTGGAGAAGAGAGGATTTCCAATTTCTTGTTGTGGCAAATTGCTTATTCAGAATTACACTTTAGTGACGTTTTCTGGCCTTCTTTCTCAAAGACAGATTTGTATGAAGCGATAGAATCTTACCAATACAGAAGGAGGAGATATGGTGGCTGATGCTTGTTATCACTGTGGGAGGGATAGCTATCGGAGCCCGTCGGTTGTTGTTGACGCAGTGGTAACCAGAGATACAGATACAGGGACTGAAGTACTTCTAATCAGGAGGGGGCAAGAACCTTGCAAGGGCATGTTGGCGTTTCCTGGGGGATTCGTTGAATACGGGGAAGACCCTGAAGACGCAGTGAGAAGAGAACTGTTGGAAGAGACGGGGATTGTTGGGACAAATCCTGTATCGATTGCTGTACATGGAGAACCGACGAGAGACCCGCGGAAACACGTCATCGCTCTGTTTTACAGAGTACAGGTTGATCCCGATTCAGTTCCCACTGCTGGAGATGACGCATCAGAAGCTTATTGGATACCGCTGAATCAAGTTACAGAGCGGGATATCGCCGGAGATCACATACTCATTATCAATATGCTCAGAGAATAGTCTATCACTCTCCACGTAATCCGGAGTCCATGGACAGGAAGCTGAGAATAGACGCAGGAGGCCGGACGTTTGCTCCTTACAGTCCCGGAATTAGTGTGAGAGACCATATCTGGCTATCTGGCCAAGTTGACGTGACAAGTAGCGATATTGAGTCGCAGACTAGGGGAACTCTGGCAAAGATAGACGCATTACTCGAGGCGGGGAATAGCTCCAAGCATGATCTCGTTAAAGTGACCATTCTTATGTCTGATATCGGGTTCTATTCTAAAATTAACGAGATTTATGGTGATTGGTTAGAGGACTCTATTCCGCCCTCGAGGGCCGCGTATGCAGTGAGCGACCTACCACTTGGGGCACTGATAGAGATAATCTGTGAGGCCTTCCGCGGAAGTGGGGCCAATGACTAATCAGACTGCAGAAGAAAATAGTTCTCTTTTCACACCAGTATTACTGGTTGGGTGCGTGATTGTGCTCGTGGGTTTCGCGATTAGGGCGTCCTTCGGAGTATTCCAGATCCCAATCCAAGAAGAGTTTGGCTGGCCTAGATCAGAGTTCAGCTTGGCAATCGCAATTCAGAATCTGGCATGGGGTTTCGGATCCCCATTCTTCGGAGCATTTGCAGAGAAGATAGGAGATAGGAAGGCAATAATATTGGGAGCGTTACTCTATTCTCTCGGACTTGTACTTACTGCGGGTGCGAGCAGCGCCTTCGCAATTCAATTCTACGAGGTTCTAGTCGGGTTTGGGGTGGCTGGTACAGGATTTGGTGTGATATTGGCCGTGGTTGGGAGAGCAAGTTCCCCGGACAATAGAGCAATGAGTCTGGCAATTGCCACTGCCTCTGGGTCGGCAGGTCAAATTGTGGGCCCTATAGTTGCGGTCTTCCTTCTAGAATCAATGAAGTGGCAATCTGTGTTCATGATATTCGCCGCCTCAATATTGTTTGTTCTCCTTCTTCTTCCTTTCATGAAAGCTCCAGAAAGAGCTTCTAAGGATGAGATAGAAGAGAGTCTGGGTGAGATTCTTTCTACAGCATTGAGAGATCCCTCATACATGATGATCTTCGTAGGTTTTTTCTCTTGTGGATACCAGCTTGCGTTTATCACAGCTCACTTCCCGGCTCTGATAACCGAAATGAGTGCTCCAATCGATCCCGCTGGTTGGTGTGGGGATTTGGGAATAGAGACAACAGCCGCCTTGGGTGGCTTTGCCATTTCTGTGATTGGGGCGGCGAACATAGTGGGTACGTTGGCCGCGGGATGGGCAGGGAAGAGATACGGAAAGAAATGGCTCTTATCGGGGATATATGCAGGTAGATCGATTGCCGCGGCATGGTTTATCTTGACGCCTATCACAGCAAACTCAGTTCTCATTTTCTCATTTTCCATGGGTTTTCTGTGGCTAGCTACTGTTCCTTTGACGAGTGGGTTAGTGGCTCACATCTATGGAGTTAGATACATGGCAACATTGTACGGTATTGTGTTCTTCTCCCATCAGATGGGGAGCTTTGTGGGAGTCTATCTAGGAGGGGTGTTATACGATATGTATGGAAGTTATACCATCGTATGGTGGATTGGCATAGCGGTGGGAGTTTTCTCATCTTTGATTCATCTTCCTGTAAGAGAGGAGCCGCTAAAGAGATCCAACACAATCTAGAATTGGCAACGCTTAGGTGTATAATCATACAGCCAAGCATGTGAGTGTGTTCAAGGCGTACGACATCAGGGGCATCTATGAGGAGGAGTTGACTCCTGAATTTGCCAATAGGTTAGGCAGAGCAGTGGTTTGTCATTTCGATGCCAATTCTATTGCTGTTGGGAGGGACATACGGGATTCCGGGCCACTGCTGCATAAGTCATTCTTGGACGGTATAATCAGTTCTGGATGTGATGTGATGGACTTAGGAATCACAACTACTGGGGTCCTGTATAGGGCATCCATGGATCTTGAAGTAGATGTCTCGATAATGATTACTGCAAGTCATAACCCGCCCGAGTATAATGGTTTCAAGATCTGCAAAGGCACTCTTCCAGTAGCTGGAGAGGAAATCCAGGAACTGCGGAAAACCATGGAGTCTGGAGAATTCAGGGAGGGAGAGGGGAGGCTGATTCCTACAGGTGACTTCCAAGATTTGTATCTGGATGTAATCATGTCGAATGTGGGAACTCTAAAGAGGCCAGTGAAAGTTGCTCTTGATTGTGGAAATGCAGTCCCTGGTCCTCTGGCTGTAAAGGCATTGCAAAAGATAGGAGCTGAAGTCGTCCCTGTTCACTGTACATGGGACAGTTCATTCCCCAATCACCCTCCTGATCCAACAAGGAAGGAGAATATGTCGGACTTGTCTTCTGCAGTGATTGAAAATGCCTGCGAATTTGGGATAGGGATGGATGGAGACGGGGATAGGATTGGCGTCGTTGATGAAGAAGGACGTTTCATCCATCCTGACAGGCTAATGTCTTTGTTTGTTGGGGATCTTCTGTCCTCCATTGATGAGAATTCTGGAGATGGAGCTAGAAAGATCTTCTATGACGTAAAGTGTTCAATGGCACTAGAGGAGATAATTGAGGAATTAGGAGGAATACCCGTAATGGTTAGGACAGGTCACTCGTTCATGAAGAGGCTACTGAGGGAGAATCCGAAGTCCCCTATGGCAGGAGAGATGTCGGGGCATTTCTTCCTCAATGACAGATGGCCTGGATTTGACGACTCGATTTACAATGCTTGCAGACTTCTGGAGATTGTAGGGAGGGATTCTTCACCAAGTAGAGGCGGATCGAAATTCTCTGAACGATTTCATCAATTACCAAATTACCCTTCGACCGACGAAGCGAAAATACCTCTTCCGGGGGATAGGGATGATGTCATGAGTCGTATTATTGATTCTTTCTCAGATATGGGGTACTCGGAGGTTGATGGGATAAGAGTTCGTTATGAGGATGGTTGGTATCTCTGTCGGCCGAGCAATACTGAGCCGATTTTAGTAATGCGAGCTGAGGGGCGTACGAGGGACGTGCTGGAGAAGATTCTGCGTGATGTCGACTCGAGAATTGGGTCTATGTTGGATTTAACAAATCTAATATGAGAAAAAACTCTTCTTGAGTCTAGAGAAGGCCCGATACCTTCCAAACTAGAATGGCGAGAAGTGCGATAGAAATCCCAATATCCATCAACATTTTCAGTATGGTCAGAAGCTTACCTATTCCTTTGAGGACAGGCGAGGTATTCAGGTCATCGATACTCTTCATGACCTCTCTATATGATTCAAGATATTTGGTAAAGAAAAACACAACGAGCCACCATTCACGCTTGTCTCGGAGAAGCAAATTGTGCCTCTTTATTAGAACGTCTGGTATCACTCAAGGTCGGTACCAGATGCGAGTAGTGGGATAGCTACCAATAGCCCGCACATTGCCGAGCAGACTATTGACATTACGACCCCAACGCCCGCAACCAGTGCGCCAATTCCTTCGAGCTCACCCTCTCCAGATGATTCTACGTACTGTTCTACTATATCTCCGGTGAGAGCAATATCGCCAAGTGACACTAGGAATCCAAAAGCAACCGCGCCCAATCCTATCATGACTCCTCTTTTCTTGTAATTGTAAGTCTCAAAGCCCCCATATGCAACGGCCCCGTACATAATGAGTCCACCTGAGATCGCGGATATGTAGAACCAAGCAGATTGCAGACCTGACACAGATATCCCAGTGTTTTCATAGTTACTGATGACTGCGCCGGTGTTAAAGACGCCGTAAATTCCAAACAATCCCATGATAACTCCATAAATCATCATTAAAACCCCAAAAACTCTGGGAACTTGGGACTTCTGCTTTACGTATACTACGTTCTGACCGAAGGCGTTCTGATTGTTGGTCGGGGCCACATTACTAGTCGTTCCTTCCAGAGTTCCTGAAGCTGAAACATCGTCTTGAGGTTGCTCTTCCATGATTCCCCATCGAGGTTCTAGACTTAGTGTTGTCTACGGCTTTTGTGAGTTTGGGAAGAAATATTCTTACATTTAGATACCGATTCTCTTATTGATACCTGTCATTTGGACTAACCCAAGCCACTGTAGCTTAGCCTGGTAGAGCATCTGATTCGTAATCAGAAGGCCGGGAGTTCAAATCTCCCCAGTGGCTCCAGAATTATTCCTTGCTCATTCCTAGAGAACGAAGAAGAGGACGGAACTTTTCTTGGGATCTTTCCAGAGAGTCGAAGACTGGCATAGTACCGCCTGACAGCATGGTAAGTACCGACCCGCCTCCGGTACTATTATGGCTTACTTCGCTAGCCTTCCCCCTCTGATTGAAGAGTGCACTAGTATGACCCCCACCAACAATTGTCACTCCCTGTGCCTCCGTGAACATGTTCATTATCTCAACAGTGCCATGAGCGAATTCCGATTTTTCGAAGTAGGACGCGGGGCCATTCCAAAGGAGGCAGTTCGCCTCCATTATTAGTGGCCTCATTCTCATCATAGTTTCTATTCCTATATCGTAAATAGGGTATTTCGTTGGAAGATCATCGATTCCTATAGTCATCCTCTTACCCTCTATTTCTACCGCTAAGTCAGATGGAAGGAAGAGTAGGCTTTGATGTTCAGATACTAGATTCTGTGAGTCTGCCCAAGTCTCTTCAAAGGCCTCACCAAGCGATTCTTTGATGAATTTCCTGTTACCCTCACCTATGTCGTGACCTCCTGCCCAGAGCATAAGATTGCCCACGACCCCCACCATGGCAATTCTGTCAACAGAGCCATTCTGAATGAGGTTCCTAGCTACTCTAAGAGAATCGTCACACTTGATTCCACCTAGAATTGCCACGTATGGTCTTGGTGGGTCATATACAGCAGTTCGGAGTGCATTTATCTCTCTCTTCATCAGCCTTCCAGCTATGCAGGGAATCTCGTTTGTGAATCCCGCCAGAGAGGGAGAGCTTCTGTGAGCTGTTGCGAAGGCATCAGTAACATAGGCGTCTGCGACAGAGGAGAGTTTTCTGACAATCTCAGACTTGGCGAGTTCTTCCTGACTCGACCTCTTCATCGTGTTTTCTTCATCTATCATCCTCACATTATTCAGGAAAAGGATGTCTCCATCCTTCATTGATAGTATTGCTTTGATTGCAGCTTCGCCACATACATCAGGAACGAATCCTACCTTCCTTCCTGTTAACTTCGAAAGTAATATCGAGTGAGGTTCTGTTGATGTGAAATCCAATTTTCCAGGTCTTGACTGATGAGAGATAATCACAACTTTGGACGAGGATAGGTCATCCAGTGTAGGCAGGAATTCGGTGAATCTCCGGTCATCGAGGAATTCCATATTCTCCGGATTCATTGGAGAGTTGACGTCCACTCTAAACAGGACTGTCTTGCCATCAAGAGAGACGTCATCAAGCGACAGAACTCCTGTCACGAAGGGTCCCAGAGTACTCTTACCTATGGCCATTGGGGTCCCCCTTCATATTCATCCTCCCAAATACCTTTGATGAGGAAGCCCGGAAGAGACACGTGGAGTGGGACGCTGGCCTGATAACTGGCCCGGAAGGCGAGGACTGGCGAGTTCCTGCCCCAGAGTTACTAGAACGGCAGGAGAGGCTGTCGAAAGCTCTTGCTGAAAATGGGATGAAGAGTGCCATGATTGATGATCCAGTCGAGTTATACTGGCTGACCGGTGGGAGGCAGAACGGAATTTTCTTGATTGGGGCGGATGGTTCTGGTATAGAGAATACTCACTGGGTCAGAAGGTCCCTTGACAGGGCCATGTATGAGGCTGGGGGCAGTGACGCCCCTCATGAAACCATCAAACAGCCCAGAATGGGTGAGCTTCAGGATTCTCTGGCGAGGTGTGGCATTACAGAAAAGCCTGCCATGCTTCTTGGAAAGATCCCAATGGAAAGGTGGTCGTTCATTAACAGGAAGATATCTTCGTTAGATGGAGAAATTAGGGACTGCACGCCAATTCTTTACTCTTTGAGGGAGGAGAAATCAAATTGGGAGATAAGTATGCTCAAAAAAAGTGGAGAAATCAACAAAAGGATGTTCCAAGCCGTTGGGGATTTTGGAGGTTCAGGAAAAACCGAGTTGGAGATTGCATCGATCGCAGATAGTGTTAGCAGAGAGTTGGGTTTTGGAGGGAGGATAAGAATGAGGAAATGGCCCATGGACTGCGATAGGGTCGTTATCGCCTCAGGGCCTTCTGGTTCTGTTCCGTCTTATTTTGACTCCGCGATTGGAGGAGTGGGTGCTAGCCCTATCTCATCTCTCGGGGCTGGTTTTAGGAAAGTTGGAGAGAATGAGCCGGTCCTAGTGGACATAGTCCATATTCACAGAGGATACGTTTCCGATTGTACAAGGATTTTCAGTGCTGGAAGCATCAGTCGTCTGTGGCACTCCAGATTAGATGACATGGTTGAGATTAGAAAGGCGGTGGTTGATTCCCTGGGAAGAGGAGACGATTGTTCAGATGCATGGGAAATTGGATATTCACTTGCCACTGAAATGGGACACTCTAGGAATCTAATGGGAATGGGGGCCGATCAGTCCCGCTTCCTAGGGCACTCAGTCGGGCTGGAGCTCGATGAGACTCCGGTTGTAGCCAGTGGCTTTGATAGACCTCTTCCCAAAGGTGGAACGATGGCAGTTGAGCCAAAGGTCATCCATCCTGAGGGATCGATAGGAAACGAGGACACATGGTTCAGATCCACAGAAGGTATGGAATGCTTGACTGCGGGTGATTCGTTTCCAATTTACACGGAGTGGTGAAATGACAAAGGCACAGGAAGTCGCACAGAGAAGAGTTGCGAGAGTACTCAGAGAGAGGAAGGAGCCCCATGGTAAGGAGATGACAGATGAGTCAATCCTGAGGGGAGTTGACGTCAATGAATCCGGGATTGTACAATTGTGGATTCAACCTACGCACCCTCATTGCCCCTGCTGTATTGATGACTTAATAGCACTAAGGGAATTAATCGGCAGTCAAAGCGGTGTCCTCGCCTGTCACATAGAGGTTGTTGGGATTCCTCATTCGGATAGGTGGACAGCCGCGGTGAATGAGTGAGAATTTTGGAATTTTCAACTTCCCTTTCTCTTCTTTCGGTCCTCGACCTCCTGTAGCTTTGATCTAAGCTTACTTGAGATCCACCAAATAGCAATTGATATCGCTATTACGTCGAAAATCAAGAAGGCTAGGAATCTAGTATCAGTAAGTTCGGCCATTCTTTCACCTAGATTGGAGGCATAATATCAACTTCTGATCGTGAAGCCTGATACAGCAAGCACGGTAGAAGTCCTTCCTTACTCAAACGATAAGCGCCAAATCCGAAATGAGCACGGTCTGGAAGCACAACTTCCGCATACACGACTGAATCCAATGCAGTTCTATTCTCAATTGTGGTTGATTTGCAATTCTCAGATTTATCACTGGAAAAACTGGGTAAAGTCTTTTCATCAGTCATGCGATTCCTCAGAAGTCGCCTCTGGACCACCTGCCAGTCTGCTTATTGAAACGTAAGCCGGCTTTCTTCATCCATTTGTTGAATTTTGTCGCTCCTGCCCCTGTTGCGATTATGAAATCTTCTCGATCTTCCTGGGCTTGTATGTATCCCTTGGCCGCCAAAGTCTGGTCTATCCAATCATCAATATCCATCAAACCGCCTGAGAGCTTGCTTGATTCTACAGCTGCCTCGAGCTCTTCGGCCGAAGCTCCAGTGGACTCTAAATCTCTCATCATAAGCTCAACTACAGAGGATTGATCGACTTTCTGAGGGGGTTTTACAACAGGTAATCTTGGTTTAATTCCGGGATTGATGGAAATCCTTGATCCATTCGAAAGTTGATGTTCCACTGACTCAGCCATTGGTGACCTGAATTCTTCTTCGCACTCCCAGCAGATAAAGACGTAGTCTGACATATCATCCATCAGGTTCCCACCCCTTGGATCCATTTCCTCCCCACAGCTAGGACATGCGTACATGCAGAGAACAGGAGCTATTTTCCTCCTGAAGTCAACTATATCCTGAGGAGTTCCAACTAACTCCAGCATTTCATGATCTCTAGCAGCCTCGAGGCCTCGTGTCTCTAATTGGTCTCTAATCTTTGAGCGTTGCTCATCCTTAGACTCATCATCGAACGTATTCTCCAGCTTAACAATCAACTCGATTGTTTTCCCTAGGCGATTCATGACGAGCTTCTTGTTTCTGAAGGCCTCTACTCTTGCCATCCTCAGCTGTTCTTTCTTCTCCAGCAGTTCCGCTAGCAGATCCTTCTGCTCACGCTTGAATCTCTGCTCCTCAATCTTGTCGACTTTCTGTTGTCCGTCCTTTGAGAGTACATCAGCGAGGAACCGCTGCTTGCTGGAGGTTCTAGGACCAGACTTGACTGCTTCAATTACCGATGTGGCTATATCCTTCTTCAGTCCATAGTTGTTCATCAAGGTGTCTTCATCCATTTTCTTTAGATCTCCGACCTTGATACCTCCATCTGATAGAATCTGAGCTGTGTTCTCATCGATTCCTCTCCTCAAGAGAGCCAGATAAGTGTCCTTCTTTGCCATCGTTTTGACCTCATATGTCCACGGAACTAGTAACGGGCCGTGCCCTCCCGAGAGGGGGGGAAGCTATCAAGGCGATGACTGTAGTATCAATTTTCTAGGCCTAATGTGGCAAAATGATCACACAAGGTCGACCATTCCTCGAGCAGAAAGTCGTCTGGTCTAAATTCAGGCCACCCATCCCTGATTCCAGGTATTGAATTTTCTGAAACTTTTTCGATTACAGCTTCCCATTTGGACTTGTGCCACCCTTTTATTCTGCTTATCCTCTTGGGTGGTTTGGAAAGCAACGTGCGCATTTTTCTTCTTCTGTTCGCAAAACAATGTTTGGTAATCATCTTGAAAAGTCTCCTGTCAGTGACTCTAGAATCACCAATTCTGGGCTCCAACATGACCAATCGAGAATTCACCCTGGGAGGCGGTGAGAAAGCTCCGGGATGGACCTTAGAGCCAATATGGATATCAAAGTCCATCCACAGTGATAGCCCCAGTGGTCCTATACTCCTAGGTCCACTGTTCATTGACATTCTCTCCGAGAATTCTTCCTGTACCAACAGGACTACTGATTTCAAAGGATTTTTTTGATGGTGCTTCTGAATCCTATCGAGTATCGGACTGGAGATGCCATAAGGAATATTCGCGATGACATGTGTTGTATCTTCTGGCCATTCGGCCGATAGGGCGTCGACATGGGAGAGGAAAAATCTGTCTCCCAAACCTGTGAACACTCTCTCAAGGTGCATTACCGCTTGCTGGTCAATCTCAAGAGCAGACACCTTTGCGCCTGTTCTGAGTAATTCTAGAGTCAGTGACCCCGGCCCCGGACCAATTTCCAAAACATGGGATTCTTTATCCACTTCGCTTCCAATGCCTTTGGACATCAAGACAGCTTCTAGAATGATTTTCTCATCCAGAATGAAATGCTGTCCCAAATCCCTATCTGGGCTCATTCTATCTCTTAGCAAATCGACTAACATCCTAGGATCCAAGTCTTGCAAGGCGATTCCTCCGTCTAAATCTTGGATCGCACTAATAGGTCTAGCAGGCTTGGAGGTTCTGAAGGGTCTTGCATCTCTCCAACATATCTCTCAGCAAGGAGTTTAGCTGAATCTATCCCGCAGGATTTGTCGATTTCTTCGAACTCTGACCACCCTGATCCACCTCTTTCTTTTACCATCTGCATCGCTTTAGAATTCCCTATTCCGGGTAGAAGTTGGAAAGCATGATACTTCAATGATAGGTTGTTTGCCCTGTTGTAGAAACCTAAGTGCCTGTCCGGGTCTGAGTTAATTGATTCCAGAACAGCATCGAGTATGGCTGACGAGGATTCAGCGGTCAAATCTTTGAATCTTATCTCAGAAAGAGGTCCTATTGCTTGTGAGTCAGTTTCAATGGTCACTCCGGAGGAGGTGATATTATCATCCTCAATCCTAGCTCTGACAAGATACATGGAGGGGGATGAAAGTCCCTGTAGTTCAAAACCTGAGGGATTTCTCTTAAGTATATCAAGCGCTAACACTGATACTTCTCCAGATAGACGGTCCTCATCTGGGAATTTAGAACCGATTGGGCCTTCGGCGGGCATATTACTCGAACGGAGGAAGGGGTTCCCCCTCATCAATTGTTTAGTCAAGAGAGAAAGTTCAGAAGTCCCTTTCAAAGAACATTTTGTCTGACGATTTCAATGATTTCTTCGATCTCAGAAGTATCCATAGGGACTCTCTTGCTGGCAATAATAACTCTAACTCCTGAAACATCCATTGGAGCTAGTTCTGCAATTTTCGCACAGATATCGGGGTTTTCAGCTAGTTTTTCGTTCTCCATTAGCTTAGTGAGAAGTGTCGTGAAAACTTCCGGTTCTGTCTTTATCCCGCCACGGTTAGTGCTAGCAGCCCAAGTTGCATGCTGAAGTGCCATCATCTGCTCGTAGGAAAGTTCGCCTCTTCTCTCATTGGCATCTTCTAACAAATCCCTAACTGTTGCAAAATCTATGAATTGTTTCGCCATAAAATCACTCCTATGCTGGCCTCAGGTGTTCGGGTCTGGCCACAACTGTCTTTTCCATGTTTCCTTGTACTACGGTAACTACGAATGCCTTTCCTTGGGCCTTGACTATAGAGCCTGTCAATCCATGGAATCTCCTGTGTGGCATACCTTTCTGCTGAGAACCGTCAAGGACGATAGACACTTTGTCCCCTTCCTTGTATGGATGGAGAGATCGGTTGATGAAGAGCCTTCCCTTCTGTGTCTTCTTCTTCTTAAGGATTGACCTTGTTCCCTGCCTAGTACCGTGGGTCCGCGTTGCCATTATACCACATCCAACCTAAGTCGTGGAAACGCTCGACCAAAGACTTGCTATTAAGTGCGTCGGATTACTATTTATCTCAATCAGAGTGTATTTCATCAACATCGAGCCATAATACCACACATTCCCTATCTATGACGGAGCTGACAGAAGGGGAGGTCCGGCCCTCATCAGAATGAACCAACTCTTTGACATATGTTCCAGCTTCGCACCTTAGAGAAAACTGAACCTCGTCTTCTTCAACCAATACATTCGATATCGAGGAGACTTTTCTCTTACGAGTCTTCGCCGCCCTCCTATGAGAGACTCTTTTTGGTGTCTCCTGCTCGAGGGTAATTCCTGATAGAGTCCCTATTGATTCGACCGCCTCCTGTTCAGATATGGGATTGTCAATTTTGAATCTGATAGTGTAGGATTTCTCTGACCTTGTCTCCTTGACTCTACTTACGTCCTTCTTTGTACACCATTTTAGTGAGTTTACCCTCACTTTTTCTGGGTCGTTAGAATTAATTTTTTCCTCCATTTCAGCCACATCAAAATCTCTGAATCGTGGGTTCTTGATCTCCAAGACGAACGGCCTTCCCGATCCCAGACATCTCACGTCGATATCTTCCCTTCCCATTCCATGAAATGACGTGTCTGATGCCCCCAGAATCTCCTTGACTGGAATTCCGATTATGTCCTGAACAGATTCCTTGTACTGAAGTCCGGTTCCCTCACAGCTCTCACAGCCCTCCCCCCTCCCCCTGCAGGAACGACATGGCCATCTAGTCTGAGGTATGCCTCTGACTAATTTCTCATACCTTCCGTAGATGAATACAGGCCTGACGTCAGTGTCCACTCTCAGAGTGAGGGTGTCGACTGTTACCATGATATCCGGATAGTCTTTCACGAACGAAATGTCTGGAGATCTCAGCAACATCTCATTTTGAATGGCTTGTGCAAAGGATGTCTTGAGAGGCCGAGATCCTTGTGATCCATGTTTAGTTCTAATTGCGTCTTCACTCTGGAGCAAATCCTTGGGAAGATGGATTCCAAGCTGCATCGTCTTGAATTTGGTTCCATCTACTGAATCGATTATCCTTTCAGCAATATTCCCAACGTCATCAAATAGGTCTTCACACAATGGGCATATTTCAGGCCTCTCCGATCTTGAAAGCTCGGAATCTCTTGCGTATGCCTCGTTTCGCAATTCGACACCTCCTTCGAAACCTTGGGATTTGGTTTTCCTACCACTAATTCTGTGCAGACAAAAGTCACAGACGCCTATTTTGATTACATGTGCAATTCCCAGAGGTGCTGGACATGGGGGAGAATCCCAATCTATGGAAGTCCCCTGGTTGTAGAAATCATCCCCATCAAACCACTCCTCTTCCGGATCCTCATCTGACTCTACAGAAAATTCTGGGTCCTGAGATTCTGCCTCCCCATAGCCTGCGTTGGCGTAAAGATGCCAATCGTCGTCCTCTATTTTCTCGGTATTAGATTTCGAGGATTCATCTGCCATAATATCACCAACGAGGAACGGGGGGGACCCGTATCCTAGTTAACGCTAGGATAGGAGGTGGTTTTTTCAGTTCTTCGCATGAATTAGAGTTTCTTTCCCGAAGATTCTGATATCATTCTTAGATGATTAAATGAGTGAATCCCACTTGAGCATCCAGTAGGCCATTCGAATCGTAGGGCGTAGTTACCGACCTGCTCAACCTTTGGTTTTACAAGCATTAGTCTGGAGATTTCCTCATCGAATTCGATTTTCATCTGATCGTTTATTTGTCTCGGTTTGCATTTCGCACATTGGCAACTCTTCCTGATATCTAGATAGTCCAACTCAAAGGTTTCTTGGTCGGAGAATGACAGAATGCAGTGTGTGTCCTTCCTCTCGAGAGAGACGAGGGTTGGCTCTCCGTCCATCTTCATACTTCCGTCATACCGGATGTCTTCTGAGGGTTCAATATGACGTGCAGAAGAAGCCCGACTGGCATGAGCATGACCCCAAAGAAGACGATTGCTCTGGTTTTGTTCAGAGCTAAATTGTGTTCAATCGCCTTTCTCCACATCCACCTCGTGGCCATTATGTCACCGGCAACAAAATGAGACCATGCAAGAACCGTTCCAGTCTCAGTACCAAGTAATTCTACCATGGTGTCGAAGAAGTCTGCAGGGTTGCCGGTGAGCAGGCCGATTAATCCACTCGGATTGAGGATTGTCGCGAGTAGCCAGATTGAAAGAGGTCCGATAAAGAGCAAGTCACCCCTCAGCCATTGTTTTGTTCTATCGGATTCGGGCTCAAGAAGCATTAACAGCCAGAATGGCCCTACCCAGATGGTTGGGATCAAAAATAGTACGATGTTTATTGTTTCCATGCAATCCCTCCACTAGGCATTACTGATTTTTGGTTTTTGGTTGGTGGCCACTCGAGGCCTTTTGATATCTTCGAACCATGTGTCTGTGCCATTCCAATCAGGAATTATCCCCAGGTCAGCGCAAATTAGCTTTGCAGAGATTCTTCCGCTTTCAAGTATGGTCGGCAACCCACTCCCCGGGTGAGTACCCCCTCCCACTAAGTAAAGTGATTCAAGCTCCTCAAACTTGTTTTGGGGCCTTCTCCATAGCATTTGATCTAGCCCGTGTGCAAGATTGAACACAGCACCTTTGTAGATGTCCCTTGATGCCCAGTCATCGGGCGTGACGATGGTCTGAGAAACTATGTGATCCTTGATACCCTCGAAGCCCAAGTTCTCCATTTGTTTTAGGATCACGTCCATGTAATCGTGCTTTATTTCTTCCCAGTCAATGCCTTCATGTGAGCTACTGGCGGGAACGAGGACATAGATTGTGGAATGCCCTTCAGGGGCCATGGTAGGGTCTGTAACACACGCATTTTGAACATATATCGAAGGGTCGTCCCAAGTGACTTTGTTCTCGGTCACTTCTTTCAGGTTTTTCTGGTAGTCTTTAGCGGCATAGATTTGGTGATGAGGTGCGTCATATTGTTTGTCAAGTCCGAGATAGAGCATGTAAGTTGAGCACGAATAGGACTTCTCGTCTAGTTTCTTGTCGGACCACTTCTTTCGCAATTTGTCAGGAATAAGTCCCTTCATTCCGGTCGCAAAGTCTACATTCATGACGAATTTATCTGCTGTGTATGTACCGTTGTCGGTAACGACTCCGACTACTTTCTTGCCTTCGAAGACAAAATCGTTCACTGCTTCGTTTAACCTAATATCAACTCCAAGACCTCTGGCTATTTCGGCCATTTTTTGCGTAATCGTACCAAGCCCCCCCTCAACATGGAACACCCCGTGTTCATACTCAAGGTAAGCCAGAATGGTGAATAGGCTGGGCGCTTGGAATGGGCTCATTCCCAGATATTTTGTCTGGAATGACATGGCAAGTTGCATTCTCTCATCGGAGAACACCTTTGAAAGATCTGTTGATACGCTCCTCCAGGGCCTGAGGACCCTTGCAACTCTCAAAGCTCTGCGACTCAACAAATCTGTAGGTCCTCTCCAGGGGGAGTTTAGGCAGTTTTTCGACAGCTTTAGTTTTGTCCTGTTGTCCTCAATATATTTCCTGAATCCATTCGCATTGTCCTCTCCGCAAAGCTCTCTGATTTGGGAAACCATGTCTTCAAGATCTGTGCTGGCGTCTATGCTACCACCCGCACCGAAAACAAGCCTGTAGTTCGGATTTAGTTCTATCAGGCCGAGCTCCTCTCTGGCATCGAGTCCGAGGGCTTCAAAGATTTCCTCGGCAATTTCTGGATAATGAAAAAATGTAGGGCCATTATCGTACTTGAAGCCATCTTTTTCGAACACCCTAGTCCTTCCTCCGACATCATCAGACTTCTCCAAGATTGTAACATTCACCCCTGCCTTAGCCAAAAGCATTGAGCATGCTAATCCACCCGGTCCTGCACCTACCACTACTACGTCACTATGTTTCATCATTCCATTCACCCTAATTTTAAACCCGTTTTGAACTCATCTAGTGAGCTTGTCATCTCGGAGATTAATCTAACTTCTGGATATGTTCTTATTACCAGACCATCCATGTACATCAAGGATCGGATTATCGGGAACCCCTCTTCACCATAATCTGCACCTGCATTTTCTACCGCGGATCTTACAGTTTTCATCATTACCTCAGTCAGGCTTTGCTGGCCGACACTAAGGTTTTCAAAGTCCTCATAGATGCCATGCATATCTTTTTTGAACTCCTCAACCTTATCTGACCTCGGCCTTCTTTCGGCGAGTGAAATCAATGACTCGAAGGCCATATCCTTGTCATTGGACGATAGGTGGTAGAAGAAGTTGAACAGAGAACTACTGACCTTTTTGGGAGCCTCACAAATTGCTCCATTGTCGATGAAAACAAAATTTCCCTCGGTGTCAAGTATGCAATTACCGGGGTGTAAATCGCCGTGAAAAGACCCCACTCCGAACATGAAGGCCCCATGGATTCTGAATAGTTCTAGCAAATCCTCCCAGGCTAAGTTCGATTTGACTATTCCCTGTTCGAGCGTCTGGCCATCAATAAGTTCGGATACCAAGACATGTCTGTTCGATATCTCTGGATAGTATTTAGGAAATTTGAGTCTCGGCATCGGGAAATCTTCAGAGAGGTCTTCCTTGATCGCATGGAGCTTTGAGGCCCCGATGATTTCATTTCTCAAATCCAGCTCCCTTAGGGTGTAGTCTTGGACGTGCTCAAGGAGAGCGATTGGGTTGCCTACCTTTCTTAGTTTGGGAGATAATATCATGGCAAGCTTGAGCCATCGAGTCATTCTTTTTACGTCCCTCTTGAATTTTCTCTCATGATCCTCCTTGATTACCTTGACAACCACGTTTTCACCGGTTTTTAGTCTAGCTCTGTGGACTTGCCCTACTGATGCGGCGGCCAACGGCTCGACGTCGAACCATGAGATATTTTCGTGGTATGAGTCCGGCGCCTTTTCCTTAAGAATCTTGAATACGTTCTCTGCAGGGATCGTGGAGGCGCTACTGTACAGGGTCTGGAGTTGCTTACACTTCTCGAGGCTGATTATATCCGGCCTGAGAGCGAAAATCTGTGCTAGCTTGACGGCGAGAAGGCCTTGCTTCTGTATCCAGTCTAAATTTGCTGGAGGCTTTTTTGTTATCTGCCTCATAAACAAGGCGAACTTTAGCAAACGCACAATATATCGCCACGGCGGTCATGATATAATGTGATGTATCTATTCCAAGAGCTCACTGTTGAAATTGATGTCGTACCTAACGGTATTTTTCCTGTCTTCTTGAACGACCCTAGTTACTTCCACGCCCGACTCCTCTGGATACCTTGACAGCAGGGCTCCCTCGATTATCCCATCATCCAGAGAATGTATTGGTAGAACACCAGGCTTGTCACTTGGGTGCTCGACTAGGATATGGAATACTGGATCGATATCGTAACTGAGCTGTCCCAGTCCTGCGAATTCCCACCAGTCCATCATCTCACTAAGATACTCAATGTTCCCTTCTATGTTTCTTAGTGAGAATGACAGTTCCTCCCCGACTCTGTTTCCTACCTGTCTGAGCAGGGATTCAATGTCTATGCCGAAAGCGGAAAGAGCCTCGATACCACCAGATTCAAGATTTCTTCTGGCATCGCTGATCTCCAATCCAGAAGCTAGGAATGCGTCTGGATTGAAGGGAGTATCTTCTTCGGGAATATCATCTGAGATTTGAAGAACTTCTCTGATTTTCTCCAAGAAAGACCCACTGTCAATCGTAAGTTTCAGTGGATCTACTATCCTTTCTTCGGTGAATCTTTTAGAGGCGGTGTCGTAAGGTATAGCTTCTTCCCATATTGTGTCAAGAAGATTTCTTTGAGACTCAGCAAATGACTCCGATTCGACCATCAAAGCAGCGTCATTCTTACCCCTTCCAACGGGATTGGATTCCATATTTAGGTATTGAATGACCTCATAGTCATCTACGAGTGCTCCTTGGGCGTCCAAGTCATCGGAGTGACGAACCTCAATTGATTCATGTAAATCATTGTAGAATCTGATTGTCCTTCTTTCAAGTTGAGAAAGGACTCTGACATTGACACCTCTGGCCGCGGCCTCATTGACAGCTTGTAGGGCGCTGCTTCTGCAAAGGTGTAGTATACCGAATTTTCCCAGAGTAAGGACAATCTCCTTTTTCGAACCTTCGGATATCTTTTCTATCCTCTTCATGATATGAACTCTTTCTTTCAGTACTGCGAACTTGGGTTCATCATCGAGCGGTTTGCTGTCAACTACTGCGGAGTACTTGGTTCCAGCCTGCATGTCTACCAGGCCCTGTTCTATTCGGTTGAGTTGTTCCTTCCTGATTTCTATGAGATGTGTGACAGCCTGATCGAGTGGTGGGCTTGAAAATCTCATCGGCCTGTCTGCAGTTGTAGTCACAAGTCCAATTCTTTGCAGTCTTTCCAATGAATTGTAAGCGTCTAATCTCGTAGTGTCAAGCTCCTTGGCCAACTCACTTGCCTTGATGTTGGGTTTACGCGACAATACTGTTAGTGCGTTTATTTCCCTCTCAGAGAGCCCAGCGTCAGTTAGTATTTGGTTCCACATCAGGAAAATCTTCCTCCTTCGGTTATCTTACTGAGTGCATCAAGAATCTTTGCCACGTGCCTTCTTGGTCTGAACAACCAGTCATAGACATGGTGAATTGTGTTATCAGGTCCAATGACGAATGATGACTTTGCGGGGAAAGTCCCAAGATGAACAGGTACGTTGAACATTTCAGCGACGCTTCTTTCTGGATCTGACAGAAGGGTGAAGGGAAGATCTAAATCGTTTTTGAATTCCCTATGTTGTTTTACTGTATCTTCACTAATCCCGATTATTTCTACGGGAGGCTCGAGTGACCGAAACAAATCGTATTGTTGTTTGAATGTCAAACACCCTCTCTTGCACGTGGGCGAGCCCGCTTTAGCGTAGAAAAAGAGGACTTTCCATGAGTCTTCTAGTTCGTTAAAATTGAAGTCCTCTCCCTCACTAGTCTTCAGAGTGAAGTCAGGCGCTTTCTTTCCAATCATTGATGACATTATAATACCCCAAGTTTACGCTGAGGCTTCTTATATGTCAAGTATGTGGCCCATTCTTTTTCCTTTGGTGGATAGGTATTTGATATTCTCGATTGATACACCAGATATGTGTTCGACCCTCCGATCGACCTCAATTCCATTGTCACGAAGACCGTTGATCTTCAATGGGTTGTTGGTCATTAATCGAACTTTCTTTACTCCTGCATCCGAGAGCATTTTTGCTGCAATAGCATAATCCCTGGCGTCTGCTGGAAGACCCAGAGCTAAGTTTGCGTCCAGGGTGTCATAGCCAATGTCTTGGAGAGCATATGCTTGGATTTTGGAATGTAGGCCGATTCCGCGGCCTTCCTGCCTTAGGTAGACAATGGCTCCACAGCCAGCTTCTTGGATTTTCATCATCGCCGCCTTCAGTTGGGGTCCACAATCGCATTTCATTGACCCGAAGGCGTCCCCGGTGAGGCACTCGGAATGTATCCTCACTAGGGGTGACACGGCACCGGATAAATCTCCCGTGTACAGGAGCGAGTGCTCCTTTCCAGCCTCGTCCAGAGTGACACTCACTCTGAAGTTTCCATACTCTGTTGGCAGGTATGCGTCAGCTTCAATTTCTATTGGTTCAGCATCTGTTTTGACCTGTATAGTCATGAATCCCCGTCATTGCAGGAGGTTATGAATGAGTGTTTGAGAGCGAGCAGGAGGGAAAACAGCGCCTTATATGCGCAGGCAACGGAACGTGGCCATGATGGAAGTGATGGGCGACTTTGTCAACCTTGGTTCCCCTAGGGTTCGAAGGATCAACAACAAAGAAGTTCGAGCATCGGGACAATTCGTTCTCTATTGGATGACATCCACGAGACGATATCACTACAACGCAGCTCTCGAGAGAGCTATCGAAATAAGTGTCAGCCTTGATAAGCCACTATTGGTCATCGAGTGCATTTCGGTCAGGCATGAATGGTCGAGCGAAAGAGTTCTCTCTTTCGTGGCTCAGGGGATGGTAGACAATATGGCTGTCTTCGACGAACACAAAATCACATATGTTCCATGGATAGAAAATCACATGGACTCCGGAGATGGAATGTTAAGGAAGCTATCCTCAAGGGCATGCTCCATTGTGATTGACGACTACCCTACCTATCTGCCGAGGTGGGTGATGGAGAGAGCTAGCAAGTCCAGTGAAGTTGCAGTTGAAGCAGTAGACTCCAACGGAATACTCCCCATGAATTACGCAGACAAGGCGCACAAGACGGCTTACTCATTCAGGAAACATGTCCAGAGAACTCTCCACAGCGCTCTCTCTACTTTCCCAAGCGAGAATCCCATGGTCGGTGTCAAAACTGACCTCACCATGAAAAAGTCAGAGTTGTCGAAGCTTGTCGAGGAACTCGAATTAGAGTTTTCTCCCCTTGAGTGGATTTGGAGAGTAGCTGAGGGGGGTGAAGTGGCCAAGAAGGCCATGGCACCATTGGATATCGACCACGAAGTCTATCCGGTTGAATCTGTCAGAGGAGGGCATTACGAAGCAGTCAGTAGACTTGGGAACTTCATAGAGAACAGGCTATCGAATTACTCTGAGGGAAGGAATGACGCCGATAACCCATCTGTTAGTGGCCTTTCCCCGTGGTTACACTTCGGGCACATTTCCTCATTCAGGGTGGTTAAGTCGGTCATGGCCAAGGAAAATTGGACATACGACTCCGTCTGTATAGAAGACACTGGTAAAGGCTCGAGGTCTGGTTGGTGGGGACTTTCTGAGTCCTCGGAGTCTTTCTTGGATCAAATAATCACTTGGAGGGAGCTCGGATTCAATTTTGCCCACTTTAGGAAGGACCACAATACACTGGACTCAATACCCTCCTGGGCAATGAAGACATTGGATGAGCACAGAGTCGATGAGAGGATGCCCTACACGTTTGAAGAAATAGAAGGTGCGAAGACAGAAGATGAGGTTTGGAACTCAGCCCAGAGGCAACTTATCAGAACTGGTCACATGCACAACTACCTCAGGATGCTTTGGGGAAAGAGGATACTAGAGTGGTCTCCCGATCCCGAGACTGCGGCGGACTGGATGATAAAAATCAACGATAGGTGGGCACTGGACGGAAGAGACCCTAACTCCTACACGGGAATATTTTGGGTCCTTGGAAGGCATGACAGGGCTTGGGGTCCAGAAAGACCAATTTTCGGTAAGGTAAGATACATGTCTTCAGCCAACACCAAGAAAAAGCTCAAACTCGAAGGTTACATATCTAGATGGGCGGAGGACGCTCCAACTCCTAAGAATCCACCATGGTGATTGGATGTACAACTACACTCATGAGACTGTTGTTGAAGCAGACATTGGCACCACTTTCCAGTGGTTTGAGCATGAGGGTTCGTTCAGGAGACTAATGCCACCATGGGAGGTAGCTGAGGAGGTGCGTGCAGATGACTCACTAGAGGTTGGGTCGCAGAGAGTGTTTCGTTTTCCTGCTCCAGGAGCTCCGTTCGTGAAGATGACCTGGGTAGCTGAGCACACGGCATATGATCCCCCCAAGCATTTTTCCGATACTATGGTCAAGGGGCCATTTTGGTCATGGGACCACGATCATAACCTATCAGAAGCGGAAGGAAAAACAACCGTGATAGATGAGGTAAGCTATCAGGTCCCATTTGGGCCTCTTGGAAACCTTGCAGATAAAATGCTGGGGGGGCTTTTAGTTAGTGGAAGGATCTCCAGGATGTTCAAGGCGAGAGAGCTTCGGCTTAAGAGAGACCTCAAGGAGCATTCTAGATTCTCTCACCTCGACAGGAAGAGAATCTTAGTCTCCGGTTCCTCTGGCCTAATCGGCACTCAACTGGTCGCATTCCTAGATACTGGAGGCCATGACGTTTGGAGGTTGGTCAGGAGAGAGGTGAAAGAGAATTCGAAAGAGATTGCTTGGTATCCCGACAGAGGAATTCTGGACTCCAAAGAAATTGAAGATTTTGACGTTATTATCCACCTAGGAGGAGCGGGAATTGGAGATAAGAGATGGAGCAAGAAGAGAAAGAAGCTGATTATTGACTCCAGAAAGGATTCCACGACTCTCCTTTCAGACACGATGAGTAAACTGGAAAATAAGCCTGAGGCATTTATCGTGGCAAGCGCGATAGGATATTATGGAAATCGTGGTGATGAAGAGCTAACCGAGGATAGCACACCCGGGAATGGTTTCCTGACTGAGACTGTGATCCAGTGGGAGTCATATGCTGATTCTGCCAGGAACGCTGGGATACGAGTTGTGAACACCAGAAACGGTATTGTTCTATCTGCGGCAGGGGGGGCTTTGGGGAAGATGCTTCTACCATGGAAAATGGGAGGAGGAGGGCCTCTGTCCGGAGGAAAGCAATGGATGTCATGGATTTCCTTGGATGATGAAATATATGCAATTCATCATTTAATAATGAGTTCGGATTGTGAGGGCGCTTACAACCTAACTGCTCCCCAACCTGTCAGACAGAAGGTTTTCTCAAAGACACTTGGAAGGGTTTTGAGAAGGCCTGCCTTTGCACCTATTCCTGGATTCGCAATGAAGATCTTATTCGGTGAGCTAGCTGGCCCTTTACTTATCGAAGGACAAAAAGTTCTACCAAAGAGGATTCAGGACTCTGGGTATGAATTTTTACACAAGGATCTTGAGTCTGCCCTCAGAGACTCCCTCGGAATTTGGAGGTAGCACAATGTGGCCTGATGAGAAGGCAATTAGAAATATATCCGAACCAGGGAGGAGAAACAGGCTTTACGGCGGAGTAGCATTAGTTCTTGCAGGACTTGTTGCTGGCTTACTTTTTCTTCCCGATAGTAATGAAATATCGTTCATGATTGTATGTGGTCTTCTCACTTCAGGATTCTTGGTTCTACTTGAGTCTACCACACAGGTTTGCGTATACCACGGGTTTCTAGGAACACATGAGTCTTCGTCCGGGAGTAAGGTGCATTCCGATGAGGTCATCGCGAAGGCGTGTAGGACTAGGAGTTGGGGAATCATACTCCAATCTATAGTCGGGGGATTTTTGGCGGCTCTTGCTCTTTCCTACTTTCTCAATTAGGAGAAATATCTGGGCTTTCATCATTGGGTACCCTATGTAGCAAGCCAATTAGGGCGGGAGCAACAACCATACTTGCTATCAATGACAGAATAATCATGATAGCGCAGAAGAGTCCGAAAGTAGAGAAGAAGCCCATTTTTGATTGGTTGATTACCATGAAGCCGGCAAAATCGGATAGGGCAGATCCAAAAAGAGCCAGTCCTGAGGCGCCCCCAACTACCGCTACAGAATCTAATTGAGATTTGCCCTCTTCAATTTCCTCTCTGTATCTCTCAATTAGATGAATGACATAGTCGACACCTACTCCTAGGGAGATTGCCGCTATAGACACTGTTACCATATTTAGCCCGTAGCCGAATAGGTCAACCAAGGCATAAAGCCACACTATCATCACGAAAATAGGAGCGGTTGTTATCCCAGCGTAGACGAATGGGGTGGTTCCGAAAATCAATGACAGTATAAGGGCGAAAACAGCGAAGTGGATTGCATAACTAGGACCGACAAGCGTCATGGATATCACTACGAAGATGATTACGTTCAGGATGATTGCCACACCATTACCGCGGATATTGGAGATATTTTTCTTGAGTCTCTCTTTTGTTGTTCCATTGTCCCTGAAACCCCACCAAAGAGTGACGAAGCAAAGTAGTACCCCGAGGAGTATAGTATCTTGTAAATCGTCCTGCATTGAGTCTGCGGCAACAAATCTTACCACCGGCTCACCCGTCGGGATTGCCCAAGAAATCGGGTAATCTTCATTTTTTAGGGAGATTTCGAGTGACCCCCTCTCCCTCAAAGGGTTCGTGGAGAGATTCTGAAGAGGTGCCATATCTTGCTCCAGTTGTGCTAGAGCTGGTTCTACCAGTGCGAACTGTTCTGGACTGGATATTCCGAACCTCAAAGTCGCTCTGGGGTATTCAGGAGCGTTTCCTTCTTCGGTGAGCCAGGGTCTCTGGTAGTCGAGTTTTCCTTGTACTTGAAGGAATTCGCCAACTATGCTTGGAGAGAGTGCCGGATATCCACCACTTGCAGGGACCCCTCTAGTCATCATGAACCCATATAGGAACTTCAGGGATTCACTATCATTTGTTGACGGGATAAAGATGAACTCAAAATCTCTGTTGGGAATTACTACTGTTTCACATCCAATCCCCCCATCTCTCAGATCAAAATCCCAACCCGCCTGCTCAAATGGGGTCTGATTCCACGCCATGGCTGCCCTGAGGTACCATAACATCTGATCAACAGCTAGGAGCTCGACCTCTCCATCTGGAGACCGTGTGAATTGGTCGGGATCACTAGGACCATGAGAGTTCATGTTATTTCTCAGTTCTTCGATACTCTCCAGAACCCTAGGATTCGTCATATTTCCTTCTACTAAAATGTAAGCAGGCTCTCCCTCGTCACTGAATCTCTGATTAATTAGGCCCACCCCTACAGCTAGGTCAGACTCCTCTTCAACAAAGTCCTCTACTTGGAAATCTCCCTCCAACGAGGTCATCATCGGAACTGCGTAGGCAGTGACCAGTAGAACTGATATTATCACCAGCGGATATACTTTGAATGACTTGGTAGTAATCGAGGAAAGCCAAGCTTTGGGAACCATATGGATTTTATCCGAGTCCTCTTCAATGAGTTTACCCCTAGAATCGAGCCATTCGTCGATGTCCATTCTTGTAAGGGGAACCCAGAGTCCTGTCAAGAAAAAGGCGCACATCACTCCTATCCCAGCTTCAATTCCGAAGGATCTCAATGCGGCGATATTGGAGGTTAGGTTAGCTGAGAAGGCAACAATGGTGGTCACTGAGGTAAGCATAACAGCGAGTCCAACTTTGCTGATGGAGATTCGGCATGACTCCTGTATGGTCTTGCCTCCTCTCCTTTCCTCTTTGTACCTGTGTAGCGAGTGTAAACTGTCATCGATCTCCAGAGCCAGAATGAGGATCGGTAGTAGATTCGAAAACTGTGAACGGAAAATAAATTCAAATCCTGTTATCTGTCCAAAAATCATAGCCCATCCAATAAGTCCATACATCCAGACTAAAGAGACTACCAGACTAGTGGAGACTATTGCAACATCCGAAATCCTGCGGAGATTAATCCAAAGAAGGGAGACCACGATTACTGACATTGCGACCAACAGATACGCACTTGAAAGAAGTTCTCTGTTGATTTCAACATTGATTCCTTCTGCAAACATCAACGAAACAATATGCTCGTCCGTTTCTCTCAGATCTTCTTCTATTGAGAGATAGAGCCATTCTACTGAGCACAATGACTGGTTATTATTTTCCCTCTCCTCACAATAATCGAAGGAATACCGAATCGGGTCTGTCAGGAGTGTGAATCCATCTCTCTTGTAACCAAAGTCTGTCGTTGCATTCTTCCATGAAAAGGTCCACCCACTCTCTTGCATTTCCTCCCGGTCCAAGTTTACGATTAACCAGGCTGATGAAGCCGACCATCTGCCTCTATCCCAGACTTCTGATTCTAAGTTTCCATCTTCACCGATTGTGTGGTTGATTGGTCCAGTAACAGGGCTACTTGGGTCCAATGTGAAGGCCCTGTCATTAGATAGGAACCTCAGAAATGAGCCATTGCTGCTGTTTGCCATCCTGTGTGCAGCTAGGTCAATGTGGTCTTGGGTAATTTCGGGATCATCGAAAGGGAGGCATTCCAGTACTCCACAGTCTGTCCAGTTTGTAGGAGCGGGATCCATTGATTCCTCAAGATCAAGGGTTAGTGCGAGTTTGTATGGATTGATTCGAGGCTGGGTAAGTGATGAGTTACCCGACATGAAAGATCGGAAGTCAGAAGCTAAGTCCAGCATGCCTACTGCCGGATCTCCAGAAATTTCTGATGCAATTGGAAGGAAGAACCTAGAGACATTGTGGTTTCTGAGAGTATTTGCGTTGACATCAATTTCCCTCAGAACGGTTAGATTAAGGATTCCTCCCTTTGGGGTTTCCAAACCTGAGTTCTCTCCGGTATAGTCAGCAATCATCGAGACATCAGATCCGGGTTTACCAAAATCCGCCTCGTCCCTAACAAAGATACCGAATCCCCAAATATTTCCCGCTGCGGTGAACTCTTCTCGGAAAACCATGTTTGCATCCAATTCGGGAGACTCCATTTCGTAGGATTCTATATCAATGGGCTCAAATGTTGCAAGGACGCCCGGAATCATCAGAATCGAGAAAATAATTACCGATATGTGCACCTTTTTCCTCTTCGGGATAAGGTAGTCAGCGACATGTGAGAAATCACGCACGCTAATTGGTCTTTGGGCTTGTATTTGAGTGGTTGTGATAGGTCACAGTCCGGAATCTTTCAGAAGATTCAGCGCCTTCCTCTGTTTTTCTGTGAGCTCTTCTGTTTCCTTTAAGACAAATTCAATGTCTAAATCCGAACCTTGGTATCCGTGTCCCTGTATCCTCATCCTGTCCCCAATCTTCGTTCTTTCAGGAACTTCGATTTGTATCCTGCTTCCCTTGGGAGTGGTTATCCTGACTTTACCACCTAGGAGTAGTGTTGAGATGTTTACTGGTACCTCCTGAATTATTCTATCTCCCTCCCATCTCCTCCCCTCATCCGCGTCCAACCTCAGGGTAATCAACAAGTCACCTGACTCACCATGAGGGTGTTCATGTCCCATTTTTCTGAGTCTCAGTTGCTGTCCGTGTACTGCCCCTGGGGGAACTTTAACGCTAATTGTACTGCCCCGAGTCTGGACCCCGGTTCCGTTGCACTTTGAGCAGTTCTTAGAAGATCCAAAACTGTCCCCCTCGCATTTGTCGCACCTCTTGAGCCTCCTGTGGGAGAATTGGGCCTCAGTACCAATTGTCGCCTCTTCCAGTGTTACGTCCAGACCAGCCTCAATATCTGCACCTCGGAATGAATTTTTAGGAGGTTTGGAGACAGGTCTCGTCCTACCAGAACGAGAATCAAAACCGAAGTCAGAGGCGCCCCTTCCTCCCATGAACTGGGAGATTATGTCGTTGAAGTCAAACCCTGACCCAGAGCCGGAGAATCCCCCTCTCCCTCTGAACATATTCTCCATTCTTTTTTTCTGGTCCCAATCCCTTCTAGCATCTGAGGAGCCTATTGACTCATACGCGGTTTGGATGGATTTGAATCTCTCTTCCGCAGCTTTGTCGTCCGGATTTCTATCGGGATGATACTGCCTAGCTAGCTTCCGATAAGCCCGCTTAATCTCGGCGTCTGTCGAGTCGTTTGAGACCCCGAGAGTCCTATATGGGTCCTCTGCCATTGTAATATGTCGTGGTATGGGGTCTCTTCAACCTGCTGAGTGTTTTATCGATGTAATAATGTGGTTGCTGGTTATGCGAGGGGCATGACTGTCGGCTGGGCCGTGTTCAGAAACTATGCCGGACATGCGAGGGAAATCAAGGGTGATGTGACTGATTACCCTCGTTTTTTTCTTATGCCCCCGACTTCGCATGTGGAGTCTGATAGCCAAGGAATGAATGTAATTTCTCTTTTGGCCGATGAGCATATTGACTACGAGGTAGAGATGGTGGTCAGATTGGGAGAGAATCTAGAGCCAATAGAGATGTGCGTTGGTTGTGACACAACCAACAGAACTCGGCAGACTTTGGCCAAGGAGAAGGGTTGGCCTTGGCTTGAAGGAAAGGGTTTCAAGGGTTCAGGAGTTCTTGGGACGTGGTCCCCATGGGATTCACAAGTAATGGAAATTGGCTTATCGATAAATGGTGAAGTCAAGCAACAAGCGAATACGAATCTAATGGTTCACTCGCTGGATTCGATAATGAGGCATCTGAGAAACTGGTATGGGCTAAGTCCCGGGGATTTGGTGTGGACTGGGACACCCGAGGGAGTAGGTCCGATGAAAGAAGGAGATATCATCGAAGCATGGATGAAAAATTCTAAGGGAGAAATAGTTAGCAAACTCAAGGCAGAATGTAAGATTTGAAGCCCCCAAATTTGAAAACTCCGCGGTAGTTCAGACATCCATGGATGTAGACTACGAGTTCAGCCCCGCTTTTACACTGATGACCGCTAACTTAGGACCCGGAGAGTCCCTCAAGGTGGAGCCAGGCGCTATGGTGGCCCAATCAAGAGGTGTGGATATGAAGACCGGAATGGGAGGCGGGGGAGGAATCGGTGGATTCCTGAAGAGTATGGCCAAATCAGCATTCGGAGGGGAGTCGTTCTTCGTGAATACGTACACAGCTGGTGGCTCTGGTGGATGGGTATCTTTGGCCCCCAGCGCCCCGGGCGACATAAAGGAGTTCGACTTGGCCCCCGGAGAGGAGTTCTTCATGCAAGGGGGGGCATTCATGGCATGCACCCCTAGTGTTGACACGGATACAAAATTCCAAGGCGCGAAGGCTTTGTTTTCTAGGGAGGGGGCATTCTTCCTCAGAGCGTACACTCCCAGAGGAGTTGAAGGTAAGGTATTCTACACCTCATATGGTGCAATAAAGGAAATAGAAGTCACTCCTGGCGATCCAGTGGTAGTCGACAACGGCCACGTTGTGGCGTTTACCTCCGGATTATCCTACAAGGGGTCCAAAGTCGGAGGAATGGGGTCCGCATTCTTTGGTGGAGAAGGTATTGTTTTGGAGTTCAATGGTTCCGGTAAAGTATACATCCAGACCAGAAATATGGAAAGCCTTGCGACAAGATTGATGCCTTTCATGCCGACTGCAAGAAGCAACTAGTGATGATAACCTTGAGGAGTGATATCCTCTCGCATATTCATGGATTCGGGTACCCGAAGGGTTACTGGGAGTCGCTTGATTGATCACGATGGTGTGGTCAGAGAAGGTGATTTCCTACTTCATGAAGACGGGTCTTTCTCACCAAGCAACGGCGACGAGGATGTTCTCGAAGTAATAGATGGGAGCGATCTCCTGATTACAAGGTCCCTACAAAATTGGCACACACACCTCCCAATGACACTCAACAGGAGTATGGGGGAAGGTATGGCCCTGATGGACTGGCTTCAGACTAGCATTTTCCCAAGTGAGAGGAATTTGACTCCAGCGCTTGCATCGATAGGAACTAGAGCCTCCGTAGCAGAGATGATCTCAGGTGGGACAACATTTGCATGCGATATGTATCATTTCCCCTCAGCCATTGCACCGATAGTTGCTGATTCGGGGATGCGAGGTATAGTCTGTGGTCCGACAACCGACTGGCCCCCGGCAGAAGAGGGAGAAGGAGACAGTGGCAACGCCATTAGAGAGCTGGAGAGCATGATTAGATCTGGTCCTCTTGGTTCTGGAAGGGTAGAGATTGGGATTGCCACACATGCTGTTTATACATGCTCTGAAGAAGTATTGAGAAAGGCCAGCGAGATGTCCAGAGAATTGGGTGCTAGATTGCATATCCACACCTCTGAGACTAGAGAAGAAGTGGCAGAGTGCCATGAGAAGACGGGGATGTATCCTATTGAGTACCTGGACTCGATCGATTATTTTACTGAGGGGACTGTCTGCGCTCACTGTGGATGGGTGACCAAAAAGGAGATGAGGATTCTCGCAGGTAATGATTCGCACGCCGTTCACTGCCCGGTATCTAACCAGAAGCTAGCCTGTGGCGGAACTATGTCTTATCCAGCCATGATTGAAGCGGGAGTTGATGTTAGACTGGGTACTGATGGGGCCGCCAGTAACAATGGCTTGGATATGAGGGCTGAGGCGAAGACTGCGAGTCTGATACAGAAGCATGATCATTGGGATGCGACAATACTGGACCCCGTGGAGACTTGGCAACTTGCCACAAAGGGGTCTTCAGATTGGGTCACATGGGACTTAACCGATATTCGAATGCGCCCGAGAGGAAGACGTAGTAGAAGGGTTCTTTCAAATCTCATTTACTCCGGAGCAAGATGCTTGGATGTCTTTGTCGATGGTATTGCAATCCGGAGATCGGGGAAGACTCTTACTCTCGATGAGGAAAGGGTATCCCTGGACCTAGAAGAGGCGTCTCAGGATTATTACTCAGAGATATGACGGATTGAAACAGCCGTTGAAAAGTGCTGGCATTAACCAAACTATGTGTTGGACTACTTATTGGCCCCTAGAAAAGATCACAGGGGTTGGAAAACACCTAGTGAGGCATCTAGGATTCTGCTTGTCGTGGTTGTTCTGTCGGTCGCATACTGGGCTTGGCCGGTAACCCAAGGAAATGTAATGATGTGGATAGGGACAATCATGATGGTGTCTACCGCTCTTCTTACGGTTGGATGGTGGTTTCTTTCTCTGGCTGCAAGAGGTAGGGAGCCTAGAAATCTCACATCATCAGTCGGTAAGGTTAGGAGTAAAAAATAGGATACTGGAGGGCTTTGTTCTAATCCTAGCAGCATCCATCACACGAGCAACTTGGTCCACAGGGGTCGCAGGTACAGCATTCACATGGCATAAACTTAGGAAGGGTAGTCATTATTTAGAGATGTCCGAATAATAGCGAGGCTTCTGTCCTTTTCTTGACTAGGCCTGTTGTATCATGTAATCCAATGTGACAAGCTCCACAATATACTCTATGTCTTCGCCCTCATCTGTGTGTGAACATCCAGCCCCTCCGCCTGTCTCGACCATGACGCTTAATTCCAAGGTATACGAACCAAGACCGTTTTCTCCGCCTTCCAAGCCCTCGATAATATCTGATTTCGATACCCCACTGACGTTGCCTATCAGGGATTCGTTGAACCACTCGACTTCCACTGTATGGGAGGAGACCCCTCCTCCTGAGTTCTGACCGCTGGCTGTGCCGTTAATTTTGTCATTGGAGATTGTTCCAGTTATAGTATCTGGATCAGGGTTGGAGGCACCTGGTACAGCGCACCCGAATCCAGAGCTGGACTCGTCTTCCGAGTACTGCAGAGTTACCCTTACTCCTACTATATTGAAATCTTCAGAGCCCTCCACGGCGTCTGTATGCATATTGATGACTGTTGATTCACCGTCGTTTACGTATTCCAATCCATCTACCAAAGTCTCATTATCAAAATTAGCACTGACTATCCAATCTCCGGAAATCCCGCCGTTGGAACTCAGTGAATCTGGTCCTGAAACAACATAAGCTGTTTCAAAGGCCCCAAATGGGATAATTACAGCCGCGGCCAGAGCACGGATTTTTCTCTTATCAGGGAAATCATATCTGCCTAGGGGAGAAAGCTCCGGGGAACGTATCTTATTCATAACGAAGTGAGTTAGGAACGCCGCGCCCATTCCAGGGATTGACTCGAAAACCTCATCATTTAATCCCATTAACCTCCATGCAATAACTCCGGTAAGGGCTGCTACCATCATCGCTATTGTGTGGGTCGTATCGGGCTCGTACTTGGCCCATCTGATGATCAAAATAGGGACGAAAATTGATCCCAGTCCATAAACTGCCAAAACCACTAGGGAGAACACAGAGTCTCCCCCTGGCACATAGAGGCCAAAAATGGATATTGCAGTAGCGAAAGCGGCTACGCCGAGAGTGACTGACTTTGTTTTCTTGTGGTCTTGGCTTATTTCTGGCATTACATCGTCTGTAAATGCGGCAGTACAAGCCAAAACCTGACTATCTGCGGTTGACATAGTTGCCGCAAAAATAGAGGCTAGAATCAAGCCGACCCAAAAGGGCCCCAGTGTTTCCATTGCGAGCATTGGGAGGCCGAGTTCCGGATCGAAATCAGAACCGGTGAAAACTACCCTGCTTGATAGTCCGATTACAGTCATAATGAGCAGAAATGGGGTCTGCCATGCGAAGAACCACAGCATCGCAGTCTTCCTATCCTTGTCAGACCCTAATGTCATAACTCTGGTTACTACCTGAGGCTGACCTGCTACGCTAAGTCCTCCAAGGAAGAAGGCGAATGCCCAAAGAGTCACGCCGAATCCCAGATCTGCAGGTACGAAACTAGTCAAATTGGCATTCTGTGCCTCTAATCCTGAGTGAAGGCCAGAAAATCCTCCTATCTCTCCCAAAGCTACCCAGCAAAGTAATGTGGAGCCGATAATCATGACGCTTGACTGAGCAGCGTCAGTCCATATCGAGGCCCTGATTCCACCCGCATAGCAGTAGGCTACTACCAATACAAATCCAATGAGGATCCCAATCACTTCAGACCATCCAAGCATGACATAGAGAGCCTTTCCCCCACTAGTTAATTGAGCAGCGGCATAAACTGATAGAAAGAGGATGGATAGAATCGCTGCAAGCTTTGCCTCGGGTGATCCAGTTGCTTCTGAAACAAGAGATGAGAGTGATCTGAGGCCTCGCTCGTTTGCTGACTCCTGTATGAATTTGTACAACCAAATCCAAGCCACAATCTGTCCTGCCATGGATCCAAATGCAATCCAAACTATGGAGTAGCCCATAGTGAAAGTGAATCCGATGAAACCGATGAACATGTATCCCGAATTCCACGTACTCACTGCCGACAAGGCGGCCAAAGCTGGGTGCATACCCCTACCTGCAACCAGATAGTCGTCAGTGGTATCTTCCTTAACCAGCATGCTTGCAAGGCCTATTCCCGCGAATGCAATCATGAATAGGATGAAAGATCCAACTAGAACTAGGTCCATGTTGATGTGGTGCATGGGGCACTTGACTATCAACAATGGGATTGAACTAATGACTAACATTTTCTAAAAAAATCTAGGCTAGCTCTAGATTTCCCTTCTCAGAGTCTCCATCAGGGAGTCTGCAACTCCAAGATTCCTCAAGCATTCCTGAACCTGCCCCTCGGAAAGGCTTCTCTCGGCATTGGCTATGGAGCCAAGGCATGAAGCCCTATCTGGATAGTCTATTCCTATCCCTCTGGAATCTAGCCTCTTGCTTAGCTCATTCCACTCGGAGTTGACAAAGTCGAGGAGTTCTTTGGCATCTGATACCTCTGATTCAAATACGGTGAGGTCGGATAATAGAGATCTTAGCTCTGATGAAGCATCGGACCACCTCGAGGACTCATGTAATCGTGTTACAAGATCCAATCTTTCTAGCCAATTACCAGACTCGGGGAATCTGCCTTCCAGCTTCTTCCTTTGCCGAAGAGCTCTGGTGACCTCGTTGGATGATTCTAACGACTCCCTTACATCCCTGATGATGCTGTCTGATATTCCCTTCGAGAGCGGATAGTTTCCTTCCCCATATGCATTTCTAGAATTTGTCATCATCTCCAAGTATCTTGAAACAACGTTGCCCTCCAGTGACTTTATCGCATTTTCAGCGTCTTCGAGAGACTTAGTGGCCTCAACTTCCAATCCTGAAAGGCTCTTCACATGTTCAGGGATATTAGTGGCGATTTGAATGGCACTAATGGGGTCTTCTGACTCTAATGCTTCCTTGGCCGTTTCTAACATGCTAAGTATGCTGTCGGCTGAGTGTCCAGATATATCGGATATCATCTCCTCGGCATTTTGAATACAATCACATGCCTCCTGCCAGTTATCGATGATATTGTGAGCCCTTAGTTTAGCCGTCCTGAACAGGGTCTCAGCCTCCCTCAAAGATCCCAATTCGGCCTCTCTCAATCCCATATCATATGCCTTCCTTGGTGATTTTGCGATATCGGATATTTCCTCTGCCATTACGACTGATGAGAGGGCGTCTTTCTGTATTTCTTCAAGATCGTCAGATATGGCGATAATTCTTCTTGCCTCACTCTCTGCTTCTTCAATCATCTGGAGTCCTTTTTGAGGATCTTTCCAGCCTATCTCCCTCGCGCTCTTCAATAGAGAACTTGGCTGTTCCAGTCCTGTATTCTCTGACCTCAATTTCATCATTGAAAACTCAGCCTCCTCAAGCTTCGCTGAGAATTCTTTCCTGATGTGGTGCATTTCATCTTTCGATAGTAAATCTGGAACCATCGTGTACGAAACAGAGGCCAAAACCAGTCCCCAGACATAGTTGTTAGAGTCTAATGCGACTAATGTGGCAAATGCTAAAGCCAATGAAGCGAGACTACTCACGCCCCTCAGTCTGCGAGTCGAAAGTGAATGGCTGAAAATTGATTTCGTTGTTATCCACAAGGAGATTGCGATAATCGTCAACAATACAGATGAGATTTTTTCGTCCGTGGATGTATAATCCGCTCCTGCAAGAGCAATTATACTCGGCCAGAATAAGTTTGATGCGATTCCAATTCTAGATCTCTCCACAGGTCCAAAGTCGATCAAGTCAGAAAGTAATAGTGCGGTTGTGAATAGTAAGAAAACATGCCCTGATCTTGAGAACAATTCATCCTGGCCATCAATTGCCGGCCAAAGCCACCATGCCCCTCCTAAGATAATGGATAAAAGACCCAGCAGAGCGATTTTTTCGACTCGTGCCCTATGCTCGTTCACTACCCTGTTTGGATAGTCGGGCAGTAGAACCATGACTTGTGTGGCGACATCATCTCTCATGAGCTTCACTGAAGAATGTGTGAAACTAGGGCTTCATTGAGTTGACTCCCCAAATGCGGTTTGCCACCAGTGTCATAGCAGCCAGAGTTGAGAAAACTAGAAGAAAGGCCTTGATTTGATGATCAGAATCGTTATCTTGACCATCTGCGACATTAATTACCCCTGATAATTCAATAGTCCCAGATTCTCCATCCTCAGTCCCTATCCATTCAATACTCATATCCAAATCACCAGTCTTGTCTGGTGTGACTTCTAGTTGGAGTGTGAAACCACCATACGGGGCCCCTGGCATAAGAACAAAGTCAGAGCATTTTGTCAGATGACACAGTCTTGCCGATCCTACTGAGGAGTATGAATTCTTGGCGAACACAGTAATTATTACGCTGTTTCCTATCGTTGGCTTTTCGGAAAGGGAAGTGTCAGTTACTTCGATTGAGAAGCCCAATGGGGGCTCTATTGAGAATTGGAATGAAAGATTGCCTGAATTAGAGCTTGAATCTTCAGCTTGTATGTTTATTGTGTGCCCCCCTATCTCAAGAGGGGGCAATAATGTCTTTTCAGCAATACTCCAATTTGAATCTTGGACGTAAATCTCGCCATCTACTGATATAGTCCACATGGTATCATCGATACTATCCAAGTCATCAAAAGAATCCGATAGGAAGAGAGTGAGATTATCCCCAAGACGTGGTGGATTTGAGGGGGCCATGACATCTGAGTTAACGAAAAGAGACGGCATTACAACGGGAGCTGATGAGTCTTCCACTAGTACGTCCCATGTTTTTTCGACGGTGTTTCCAGCTTCATCAGAGACGTTCAGCATAACATTCCAGAGGGTGTTCTCTCTCTGCAGGTGCCTCTCTTCAACCGGCATATGCATCCCATTGACTTGGGCTCCCTGAGTAAAGGAGGTGGAGAAATGGAGTTCATCATTAGAGACCTGCCTCCATCCTTGGGATTTATTTGAGGTTACGGTTATCGAGACAGGGAGATTTGAGGAGTCGGTGGCGATTACGTCAACATACAGCTCACTGTCCTGCCTTATCTTAAGGATATCATCGGATACGTTGTGTTCGATTTCTATCCCAGAATTGGTAATCTCTGTGAGCCTGATCTCATAGGTCGGGTTTTCCCCGTCGACAATGACGTTTTGATACCAGGTGGAGGATGAGCCGTGAGAGTCTCTGCAATTTATTTCGGCACTCAAAACATCTGAGGATAAGAATCCCAAACTCGAGGGGATTATGGTCGTGACCATCTCCTCGTTCTTCGTTTGGGTACCTGATACACTCCCAACAACCGTTCCGTTGTTACTGAATCCCCACTCATATTGAGGGTTTTCCAGTACACTATCTTGACATTCTGAGAAGAAGCTCAGTGGACTATCTAATGGGACTGAAATTGAGTTGCCGCCGGTTCTGTTTACGTTTACATCGGGAGGGTCGTTTTGTCCGATTGCAATCCTAATTGTAGAGTACACTGGAGAGTCTGATCTTTGGACCGAGAAATTTGAGGGGTCGCCTGTAATAATTTCCTGCATTGCACTGAATTTTAGCTCCCAGGGGGTTTGAAGAGATACAATCAGTGGGATTTCCTCAACAATGGAGCCAGTTCTTGGCAGATCCAATAGCCGTGTCGATCTCTGATCGCTTGATGCGACTAGATCAGCTGATTCCGCCCATCCCCATCTAGATTCGTTTTCAGAGAGTACCGGCCCGGAGGGAGGGGGGGTTATTGATACATCTAAAGGACTACTGAGGACCAGCAGTCCGTAGTCGAAAATACAACAACCTGCCAGTTCAGAATTATTCCATGATCTGGCAGATAGCAGCAATTGTGAGAATGAGGAAGTCTCAATTACGGTTAGATTGCCGTCATCATCTCCCAGGTATCTATCAATTTGGGTTCTAATTCCGAAGGATTGGTTTGGTAGTAAGTCCGTGCCATAATTCTCTCCGATAGATATCTGCAGTTCCCAAGTCGCATTGACCCCTGAATTGGGAGATAATGGTTCAATGAAGCTCAGTTTTGAGTACCCGGTAATCTCTTTTGGTTGAGTAGTGTCACTCTCTTGGGAGAGTGGTTCAGCGAAAGATGTTGTAGAGATAGAAACAATTGTCATAATTATGAAACATGTGGTCGACTTAGCAAAATTCATTGTCATCACCCTTCGTAGATAATGGTCGATCCTTCGTCGTCCAAGCCTATTGGAATTAGCTTGTTCGCATGTTTCAGTGCACACAGCTTCTCTCTGAAGGACGGTGGGCCATGGACTAGGAAGAATCCCCCTCCTCCAGCTCCCAATAGCTTTGCACCGGATGCCCCCATTGACATTATCTCATCATGTAATTGATCAATTTCAGTTCCCGTTACTCCAGGTGATATACCCCTTTTTATCTCCCAAGAATCACCTAACAAGGAGCCTAATTCAAACAGTTTACATGACTTGAGATACTTTTCGGCTAGGTCTGCTTGCGATCTAATTTTCCTCATCCTGAAGAGTTTGTCATCCGAATTCTCTGGTTCTTGTTTCAGAACTTCTGATGCGCTTCTGTGTAGTCCAGTAAATACCAATGTGAACTGATCAGAAATATCCGATTTACAGGAAATATTGAGTGGATTCACATTTACTCCTTCCAGTCCGAATGTGATTGAATTTATCCCGCCATATGCCGCAGCATACTGATCTTGTCTGCCAATTGGTTGCCCTAGGATATCAATTTCTATTGCGCATGCCTCTTTTGCCAACTGTTCGGGGGATGCGTCGTGGCCGGAGAATTTGTGGAGAGCGTTCAGTAGACCCACTGTGACCGTCGAGGATGAACCCAGGCCCGTCCCC
>CETK01386721.1_pt1 | contig 37613 bp, 59 predicted proteins | sample 361431 | NCBI WGS metagenome assembly CETK01 (sample SAMEA2622452, study PRJEB7988) | marine metagenome | biome: marine biome (ENVO:00000447); feature: surface water layer (ENVO:00002042); material: "saline water (ENVO:00002010), including plankton (ENVO:xxxxxxxx)" | depth 5 m | reverse complement strand
AAAGAGCAAATGTCAGCAATGCAAGCATTGCGAGGTGATGTTAGGAAAGACACAAAATTATATAAAGAGATTTCCGAAGGTTATGACGGCATTGAAGCATTTTATAATAATAGAGGCGCGGTTAGCGATTATGCGTTGGCCGTTGCGTTTGCTAAAATTCTCGATCCGGGCAGTGTAGCCAGAGAAGGTGAAGTTGCGGCTGTACAAAATGCGGGTGCAAAATTACCAGCATTGAAACAAGCATTAGAAAATGCGGTTACAAATAAAGGTAAATTGCCCCCAGAAATTCGTGAAGAAATCGCAAGATTGGCAAGAGAAAAATTAACGGCAATTTTACCACAAGCACAAGAAACATTAGACAGATATCAAGCGACAGCCGACAAATTGGGAATTGATTTCGAGGACATATATTATGGCCCAATGTTTGAGGAGCCTGATGCAGTCGTACCGCAAAAAATTCCTGAAAACGTTGCTCAATTGGGCATAACGCAAGACGATTGGGAATTAATGACACTTGATGAAAAACGAGAATTTTTGGAGATGTAAGTGGCTTTATCTGAAGAACAACAAGCAATTCTTGATCGTGTTCGAGAAAAACGAGCAAAAAAAGAAAAAGTAAAAGCTGAAACCCCAACACAAAGGGGGCGAATGTTTGCTCAAGGCTTAACGTTTGGTTTCGCTGATGAAATAGAAGCGGCTGTCAAATCTTTAGGCAAACGCGAATATAAAGATTTGGTAAAAGAAATAAGAACATTAAATAAAGCTTATTCGGACGCAAACCCAATAAAAGCATTAGGTTATGAATTGGGCGGTGCCGCATTGCCAAGCATGATTGCGGGTTTATTTACTGGTGGCGCGGGTGCGGCGGCGGGTGCGGGTCGTGTATTGTCAAAATATCCTGCATTGGCAAAAGTTGCGGCGGCATATGCACCAACAACAATGAAAGGTGCAATCAAAGCGGGAGCGGCAAGCGGTGCGGCTTATGGCGCGGGAACATCTGAAGGTGATATTGCTGACAGAGCGCAAAGGGCGGCAATTGGCGGTGTGACAGGTGGCGCAATTGGCGGCGCGGCACAAAAAGCGATGCCATTTTTAGAAAAAGCGGTTACAAAACCTACAGACGCGATATTGAGAAAATTAGGCGGCAGAAATGCAAGCCGTGTTGATTCCGAAGCAAGACGCATTGTTAGCGATGGAATGTTGGAAGTTGACGAAGTGCTTGAAGACGCGGCAAAAGGTCGTTCGTTAGCAACAAACCCAAATATCGGTGAAGACTTGCGCTCATACAGAGCAACAGGTGGTCGAGCCGCAACAATATTAAAAGACTCATTAGATGATAAAACAGTGGGTCGAAGTTTACGACAAAACGTTGTTGCTGAAATTCAAGATAAATTGTCAGAAATAAAAGACCCGAATTTGTTAAAGAAAATAACAATGGATGAGGACGCGGCAAAAGCATTAGAAAGAAAAGCATATTCTAAATTTGACGATATAGACGCAAACGCCGCCGTTCTGGAAGCATTGAAAAAAGCAATTAAGCGTGTTCCGTCAGCAAAAAAAGATATTGATGATTTGTTTCAAGCAAAAACAGGATCAAAAGCAGTTTCGTTTGATAAAGAAACTGGCGAAATTATATTGGCTGAAGGAATATCAGTCGGTGAAGTTGAAGCCGTTCGCCGCACAATAAGAGATTTGGCGAACAGTAAATTTGATAAGAAAAAAGGAACGGTGGCATCTTATATCGCTGAAGCACAAGACGAATTAAAATCATCGTTAAATGCACAATCAAAAGATTTGAGAAAAACAAGAGCAGACGCGGCAAAATTAAGAACATCGCGGGAAGCATTTGACGGTGGGCGCAAAGCGTTTGGCAAACAAGCCGCAGATATAGACATTGAATTTAATTCTATTGCAAGCAATCCTGATAAATTAAAAGCATATCGAACGGGATTTATGCAAGCAATTCGTGACAAAATGACTTCTACTTCTAGAAAAAGTTTTCTTGAAAATATTAAAAATCAAGAAAGCAAAGAAGGACAAATTTTTAAACGTATTTTCCCAGATCAATCATTTGATGAAATTGAGGATATGTTAGAAACCGTTTCACGATTTAATACAGCAAATAAAACAATTCAAGGCGGTTCACAAACACCAGTAACGCAAGCAAGACAAGCAAGACAAGGCGCGGACGTCAGCATGGGTGATATAATAGAAAGCGTTTCAAGCCCAATTGCGTTTGCAAGAACAACTCAAAAAGTTGCAAAACAATTGCGTCCTGATTTGACAGATGCAGAACGCGAAGCAGTGGTTAGAATTATGACAACAACAAATCGTGATGAATTATTAAAAGCATTACAAGATAATACAATGACCGCACAGCTTCAAGATTTAGTGGAACGCGCCGTTCGAATGGTTAGACAAGGCGCACAACAAGGATCAATTGCGGCTGCAGCGCCACCATTAAGTGGAATCTTTGGAAATAGATAGGACATTTACATGGAATTAAAAAAATTAGATGGTTTAGAAATTGAAAACATCGTTTCCAAAGCAATAAATGATGCCACTGATTTTATAGACAGTGAAATTGAACCGCAAAGAATAAAAGCACAAAGATATTTTGATGGCGAAGTTGACATTGGTCATGAGGATGGCAGAAGCAAAGTCGTTGCAACAAAATGTCGTGAAGCTGTAAGAGGAATAAAACCATCTATTCAGCGTGTTTTTCTTACAAACGACAAGCCAGTTGAATTTGTGCCGCGAGGTCCCGAGGACGTAGCAACGGCAGAACAAGCAACATCATATATTTCATACAAATTTGCACAGCATGACGGGTACAGAGTGCTTTCGGACGTGTTCCAAGATGCGCTCGTAAAAAAAGCGGGAATTGCGTATGTTTATTATGATACAGAAACCAGACAAGAAATTGAAACTCACGTTGGAATAAATGATGATGTGTTTTCTTTTCTTGCGGCTCAAGAAAATGCCGAAATTATAGAACATACAGAAACACAAGAATTGTTTGAAGACGAAACTGGAAATCAAGTCATGCAAACAAAGCATGATGTAAAAATTGGAACGTCTTATGAACAAGGCGACATAACAATTCAATCGTTGCCGCCAGAGGATTTTTTTGTAGATAGAAACGCTCGTTCATTAGATGATTTTTATGTTGTCGGTCATACAAGCGAAATGACAGTTGCCGATTTGTTAGCAATGGGTTTTTCATTAGATGATATACAAGATATTGATTATGGAAATTACAGCGTAACAGATGACGAAGCAGAATTTGAAAGACGCAATTTTGCTGTCGATGAAAGTGAAGACGAAAACATTAGCGCGGCATCTAAAAAAATAAGCGTAACAAATGCGTTTATGAAATTAGATGTGGAAGGAACAGGCGTTCCAAAATTGTATCAATTTATTTGTGCGGGAAGCGAATTTAAAATTTTAGATTTCTATGAAGCGGACGAAGTTCCATATGCAATTTTTGAATGTGATCCAGAGCCACACGCTTTCTTTGGTTCATCTTTGGTTGATTTGGTAATTAATGATCAAGACGCGGCAACATCAATGCTTAGAGGTGTATTAGATAACGTTGCACTGACAAACAATCCAGGCGTTCAAGTAATGGAAGGTCAAGCAAAAATAGAGGATTTGTTGAATAACGAAATCGGCAGAATTGTTAGAGTGTCAAACCCAAATGCAATAACTGAAATGTCGATACCGTTTACCGCGGGAAGCACATTACCCGCATTGCAATATTTTGATCAATTGGTTGATAACAAAACAGGCGTTTCAAAAATGGCGCAAGGTTTAGACCCGAATGTTTTAAAATCAACAACAGCAACCGCCATTGCGGCATCACAAAATGGGCAAACAGGACAAGCGGAAGTTATTGCTAGAAATTTTGCCGAAGGTGGCATGAAGCAAATGTTTTCATTGATGTTGCGATTGATGGTTAAAAACGGCAATGAAGTTGAAATGATGCGTTTGAATGGGTCGTTCGTACCAGTGAACCCAAAAGGTTGGGAAGCTGAAATGGATTTGATTGTTAACGTTGGTATTGGTAACGGTCGAGAAAATGAAAGAATGACTGTTTTACAACAAGCGTTAAATATTCAACAGCAAATATATCAAGCATATGGCGCACAAAATGGCATTGTGACATTGACGCAAATTAGAAACACGCTTGCCGATATTCTTGCAATTGGTGGTGTTAGAAATGCTGATAGGTATTTTATGCCGATGACACCAGAAGTTGAACAAATGATGATTACAAACGCGCAAGCAAATCAACAAAGATTAGCATCGCAACAACAAGACCCAAATCAAGCATATCTCGCCGCAGAACAAATGAAATCTAACAATGATTTGGCAAAAGCAAAAATGCAAACTGATTTTAAAATGCATGAACTAGGAATGAAAGATGATTTGGAACGCGATAAGATGGTTCAAGATATCGCAGTGAAATTTGCCGAAATGATTGGTAAATATGACACTGCAATTGATATTGAGGGAATTAAAGCAGAACAAAATCGTCCTCGTGAACACAACGAAGCAATGAAAACAGCGGGTATGAATGGACAAGGATATTGAAAAATCAGCAAAAAAAGCGCAAGCATTGCTGTCAAATACAACGTTTATTGAAACAATGAAGGATTTACGAAACGACCAAATGTTGAGTTTCGCAAATAGCAGTGCCAACGAAACGGAACAACGTGAGGATGCTCATGCCGTTTTGCGGGCGTTAAATTTAATCGAAGCGAAGTTGCAAGCGAAAGTTGACGCAATGACGCTCATAACGAAGGGAAAGCACCGTGGCTGAAGAAACGACTAACCCAATAGACGGCGATAATATTGAGGCGGTCGCCGCAAGTCTATTTGAAACACCTCAAAATCCTGAGAATGAAGAAACCGAAACTGTAGAAGCAACTGAAGACACTCAGACGGAAGCAGTGGAAGAACCAACAGACGAACAGGATGATATCGAAGCATCAAGCGATATTGATGAAAACATAGATGATGCTGAGGAAGTTGAAACCGAAAGTCAGGACGTTTTTGACATGGTTTTTGAAGTGCCAGTTGATGGCAAAACAGAAAGCCGCACTGTCAAAGAACTAATCCAAGGGTTTTCGGGGCAAAAATACATCCAAAAAGGCATGGCTGAAAATGCTGAGAACAGGAAAACGCTCGATGAGGAGCGCAGTTCATTAGATGCAGAAAAAGCCGCATTTGCCCAACGCATGACTGAAATCTCTAAAATTAGTGAACAAATGCAAAACGGTGATTTACCTAAAATCATACCATACCCTGATCAAAGTTTGCAGATTACCGATCCGATGGAATTTAATTTGCAAGCTGAAAATCATAGGCGGTCAGTTGATGAACGCAACGCATGGGTTGCGAAATACAATCAAGCTGAAGAGGAAAGGTTTAAAATCGAAAAGGAGCAAAATGATCGGTTCGTTGCAAACGAATTAGGCAAAGTAGGCGATTGGTGGCCTGAATTTGCTGATCCATCGAAACGTGAAACTTTATTGTTAGATTTGAAAAAAGAAACAATGGAAATTTACGGCTTTTCGGATGCAGATATGGCAACAGTTCGCACAAATGGCGAATTGCGTATCATGTCGGACGCGCTCAAATACCGCAAAATTTTAGCACAAAAAGACACGGCTAAACAAAAAGCGGCAAAAGCTCCACCTGTCAAAGCAACAAATAAACGTGTAGCGGCGGCGGGTAAAGCAAGGAACGCTAAAGATAGATTGGGAAGGATGCGGGAAACTGGTAGCGTCGATGACGTTGCTAAATTTTTAGAAATGTAACTTTGCCAAGAGGAAAATAAAATGGCTGTAGCAAGTGACACAAACGAAACATATAATGTTTCAACTATAAGAGAGGATTTATCGGAAGCGATGGCTTCGATAACGCCAACTGAAACTATTTTTATGACAACAATCGGATCGCGTAATGTTGACAACACTTATTTCGAGTGGAGTGAAGTCGACCTCGCGGCGGCGGCAGACAATCGTCAGATAGAGGGCGATACTGGTTTGGCGAACGATGCTCCTACCAACGCGGTAAGAAAAGGGAATTATACCCAGATCAGTACCAAAACGGTGGAAGTATCATCAACTAACCAAGCCGTTAATGGAGTAGCAAATGCTCAAACCGTTGCAAAGCAGGTTGCTTACAAATTGTCGGAATTAAAGCGCGACATGGAAAAAATGCTTCTTGATAACGTAGCGGCAAACGCGGGTGCTTCTGGCACAGCGCGAGCAAGTGCTGGTCTTCCCGCATTTTTGACAACAAACGTTGATCGCGGCACTGGTGGTGCAGATGGCACAACATCAGGCACAGGGTCAGCGGGTTCTGTAAATGCGGCGGCTACCGATGGAACAGCTAGACCAATTACTGAAGCAATGCTTAAAACAGTGATTGCGAATTGTTGGGATCAAGGTGCAACACCTTCAATCGTTCTTTGTGGATCATCACAAAAACAAACGATTTCGGGTTTCACTGGCAACGCAACAAAGTTCCAAGAAGTAGACGGAAAGCGTTTAACAGCCGCGGTTGATATCTACGTTTCCGATTTTGGAACGCTTCAGATAACGCCCTCGCGTCATATCCGTACCCGTGACGTGGCGGTACTGGACCCATCATATGCGGAAGTTGCATATCTACAGACTGCTAAGCAAGAAGCACTTGCTAAAATTGGTCTGTCAGAGCGCCGCTTGATTTCTTGCGAATTTGGTTTGCAAGTGACAAGTGAAAAAGCGCATGGTATGGTTGCGGACGTTTCATAGTGTAACTTAGGGGGGTTTGCGCCCCCCTTTTTTTAAAGGACAGGTAATGAAAATAAAAATAACATCCGATAGAAACCCATGGGTCAACGGAATGAAATGCGCTGAGGGGCAAGAATTAGACGTAAGCGATGCTGATGCAAAGATATTAATTGCGGGTGGCATGGCTGTAATGGCTAACGAACCAAAAAGAGCAAGAAACAAAAAAGGGCAATTGATCGCTGATAATCCTGACACGCCAGAAAATGAAGCGTGGGAAGGCGGCAAAGCGCCAAAGAAAAAGAAAACAAAAAAATGACATATCATCCAGAAATAGAAACGCGATTTTTTGATGAGGATGGCAAGATTATCGTCAACAGAAAACAAGACGTTCAAGATATATTAGATTTCAACAAAGAACGAAATATTGATGGCCACAATAAAAAATCAGATATGCGATTGGTTGGCAGTATACCGTTCACTGTCATTGAAATGTGGATGAAAGAAAGCGGCGAACGTTTGGGAAGTGAAGCGTTTGCTGAATATGTAAAAAAGAAATTGCAAAGCGGAGAATTTTCTAAATTGATTGCAAACGGTTATTAAAATGGAACTGCCAAAGGTCAATATTGCAGTAATTGGCGTTGTTTGTTCTAGCTTGGGCGGCATGGTTTGGTATGCCAGTGAACAAGCTTCTATCATTGCAAATTTGGAAGAAACGGTGGCTGTCCTCGATGCCCAAAGCAATACGACCGATAAAGTTAATATGTTGCGGGATATTGAACAAAATACTGAAAATATAGAGGATATTATTGACTATATAAGCGAGGTAGAGGAAGACGGCGGCGAAACAATATCGGAAATATATGACGAATTTGAGGAGATATACGAAACCCAAGAAGGTTTTCTTTTAAAATTCAATCAAATTATTAAATTACAAGCACGAATAAAAACTTTAGAAAATACAATTGATTTTTTGGCAAGACGGCCAACAATGTCCGATGGTAGATAACAATGGATCCAATTACAATCCTCGCCGGTTTGAAAACTGGTCTTGCCGCAGGGAAAAGCGTTGCTTCGTTATCAAAGCAGATTGGGCAATTTTTTGACGCTACCGACAATGCAAAAAAACAATTACAAAAAAAAGGCGTATCAGGTAAAAATGTGAACGCCATTGCCATGGAACGTTTTGCAAAACTACGTCAGGCGGCAGAGGCGGAAGCCGAATTAAAAAAATTTATTTCAGAAAGTCTTGGGCCATCGCATTGGCAAACGCTTTTAAAAATTCGCAGGGAAGTTTTAGCCGAAAAGCGTGAAGCGGAAGCCAGAGCGAGGCGTGAAGCGCAAGACCGAGCAGATTTGGCATTAACCGCCGCTTCAATTGTTTTGCTACTCACGGCGGCTGTGATTGGCTCCACAGCCTACCTTCATCATATGGGGTGGTTAGACATATGGGATTATTTGCCGTGATTTATGTTCTTGTTTTTTTACATTTTATAAATACAGACAATTTAAAGTTTTATCAAATTGCTACATTTTCGGATAAAGAGGAATGTCTAAAACAAGCGGAGAAAGCCAAAATCCTCGTTACCCACAATTCAATGAAAGTTTCGTGCTTGGAGATTACGACCCAATAATAATAGAACATGGGAAAAAATGGGCGGCATACGATAAAAATGGACGATTGATAATTTTAGGATATAATAGGCGCATATGTCAGGAGTACGCAAATGACAGAGTTCGAAAAATTAGACAAAGATAAAAATGGCAATCTAAGCAAAAAAGAATTTTTGGCGTTGGAAGTGGAAGACAGAAAACTAAAAATTGCCGATGCAGACGAAAAGCGTAATACGGAGCGGTTGCTTGTCAAAGCTTGCTGTGCTGGAATGTTGCTCTATCCTTTCATTATTTTGCTTGCTTCTGTTTTGGGTTTTGAAACGGCGGCATCATTAATCACCGACATTGCAAGCGTTTATGTTGTTGCGGCAAGCGGCGTTGTCGTTGGTTATTTTGGATTCAACAGCATAAGGGATAAAAACGCATGATTGGTCAGTTAATAGGACCAATTGCCAATATTGCGGGCGGTTGGTTGCAAGGAAAAGCAGACGTAAAAGCGGCAGAAGCAAAATTAAAATTAACAGAAGCTGAAGCCAAAGCAAAAATTATGCTGTCAAAAGAAACTTCAATTGCAGATTGGGAGCGCATTATGGCGCAAGGTTCCCAGAACAGTTGGAAAGACGAATGGCTGACTATTTTGTTCAGCATCCCACTTGTGCTTGTTTTCTTAGGAGATACTGGTCGACAAGTTGTTGCTGATGGTTTCGCGGCATTAGAAACGATGCCTGATTGGTATCAATACACATTGGGCGTAATTGTTGCGGCAAGTTTCGGTGTAAGGTCGGCAACAAAATTTTTCGGAAGGAAGTAAAATGACTTATAAATTAGGAAAAGGAAGCCTTGCAAATTTAGAAGGCGTTGACGAAAGAATGGTGGCGGTAGTTAAATATGCTATTTCTGTTTCCAAGCAAGATTTCAGTTGCATATGTGGTTTAAGAACGATGGAAGAACAACGCGCTCTTTTCAATAAGGGTGCTTCCAAAACTATGAAATCGAAACATTTGGATGGGCTTGCTGTTGATTTGATGGCGTATATATCGGGTGTCGGTGATAGATGGGAATTGAAATTATATGACGAAATTGCTGATGCAATGTCCGAAGCCGCAAAACAAGTTGGCGTAAGAATTAGGTGGGGCGCGGCTTGGCATATTGATAATATCGCAGATTATGACGGTACAATGGAAGATGCGTTAAAAGATTATTGCAGATTGCGAGAGTCTCAAGGTAAACGGCCATTTATTGACGCGCCGCATTTTGAAATAAGAGAATAAAAAAAACCTGACGGGAACACCACTGGAAGACCGTCAGGCTTTTCTGTTTAATAACTTACGTTATACGCAATTTGTTGATAACATAGATCAACATTAAATCAAGGTTTTTCTGGTCTGATTTTTGGTCTAATAATTTTTGATGGAATGTCAGATGGCAAACACCATCCCGCTTCGCCATTTATTCTGTCATAAAGCGAATTGTTGTCTAACAATTCATTCCAACAGCTTTCATAATTTGGAAACCATATTTTGGTTTCGTTCAATTGATCATTCATCCAATAATGAATAATTAACAAATGAAAAAATTCCATGTTGTTATGCTCTCCTCTTTATTATAGAAAAATTTTGAGGGGTTGTAAGCGGTCTTACTCGGTGAAATTACTGCCTGTTCTTATCACCGCCCCTCACCAATTTAATTATTTAGATAATAAATTATATATGGCGCAAAATATACCAACGCTGTTATGCCTAGCAAAAATGCCAAATTTGTTATATACTGCATTTACGAACCTCCCTGTTTGAACTGCGCCCCCATGATAGGGGCGCTTTTTTGTTATAGATTTAATTCATGGATTGCTGTGTCTAAAGATTCCAACCATTTCGGACTATCTGTCCATTGATTGCTTCGCATTTTGGGAATTGTTATTGCGTAATGCCCGAAGTGCAAACCTTCCTCATACAAATCATAACGTTTTGTAATATGACCGTCTTTGTCTAATTCGTCATGATTGTATCCGTATGTGGTTCGATGATTCCAACCAAAATCGTCATGTTTGGAAGCATCAAATAAACTGACCGTTATTTCGGCATCTCCGTCACGAATGTTGTAAATACCTTTGGTACGTTCAACAAGGTTAATGATCGCTTTTTTAACGGTGTCATGTTTTGTTTCGAAACAAGCCCAAACGGAACCTGTTCCGATCAAAATCAATCCAAAGTATAGTGGTGTTTCAGATTTCATCTTGAACCTCTTTTTTTATTAAATTGTCAAATAACGTGCTAACGTCATGTCAGCACGTTAACAATTACAGTATAACATATTAAAAATCGTTTGTCAACAGTTAGTTTACAAATAAAAAATTGATTAATTGTAAATAAAGTGTTGACATTACTGCCAAACCTGTTATATTAAGAATATCAAACATAGAAAAATGGAGGTTCTAAATGCTTGATATAACTGAAAAAAATCGTGATTGGGTTTTCCCAGTTGAAGAACGTCAATTTGTCCCAATGGGTATGACTGAGCCAGTTCAAGGCTGGAAAACACTTGTCAGAACCGATGGCGAAAAAGACGAAGTCTTGCACGTTTGTCGTGATACTTACACAATGTTAAGTCATGATGATGTTGTTAATTCAACATATGACGCGGTTAAAAAAGCGAACATATCAAAAGATTTTGAATTTGATGTTCGTTGCGTAAATTCTGGCAGACAATTAGAGGTCGAGGTTTTGTTTAACGACCTTATAATTGAACCCAAAAAGAATGATCATATTAAATATAGAATTAGAGCATTTAATTCACTTGATGGGTCATTTGCGTATCAAACAACGGCTGATGCAATGCGTTTGTTTTGCATGAACGGTTGCACCACACCCGATGCAATTTCAAAAGTATGGGCAAGACATACATCGCAAATTTCTACCGAAGGCGGTTCTGCCAAGATTGTCAGAGGTTTAGAAAATTTTCACAATCAAAAAGACGTTTATCAAGAATGGGCAAAACATAAAATTGCGCGTGATGATGCAGAACGTTTTATTAAAAAATGTGTTGTTGCAAGAAGTTCCAAAACATCTGAAGAAAAACACAATCAGAAACAATTGGAAACTTTAATGGGTCAATTAGATACAGAATTTAAAACTTTGAATAAAACAAAGTGGGCATTGTATAATTGTTTGACACATTGGGCAACGCATACAAAAGAAACTGCGTCACCAATTCGTACAACCCGACATAGAGAAAACGTTATTGCGAAAGCAATGAAAACAGATATGTGGGAAACAATCTAACAAAAGGGGGATAAAACCCCCTTTATTTTTTTTTGGTCTATAATGGAGGAAATCAATGGACGGAAAAACAAGACAAGATGAAATTGATGAACAAGCGTCACAATTCAGCCAACAACACCCAGAGGTTTCTAGGTTGTTTGTAAAATTTACAAATGAAATTATATCACGCGGTTTTGCAAATTATTCCGCGCAAGCAATTTTTGAACGTATTCGATGGGAAACGGATCAAGCAGATGTGGATGGTAAATCATCTTTTAAATTAAATAATAATTATGTTCCTTGGTTTGCAAGAAAATTTATGGAAAGATACCCAGAACATGATGGTTTCTTTAGAACACGAACACGCATAAGTTCGAAACAAAGCGCAACAAATTTGCCAGAACTTACACCAGATTATTTTGAATGGAATGTTAATGGACAATAAAGAAATAATGCAATGGAAAGATTTGCTGTCAGAACATAAAGACGCAAAGAAACATTTATTAAACAATGCGTTGCAAGAATGTGGCGGCTCTAAATCAAGAGCCGCTCGTAAAATCGGTATATCTCGGCAACAATATCATAGATTGTGCATTACCCATCAGGTGAAATATGACAATAAAATTCATTGAAACGTGGGATGAAATGTTAGCCAGACACCATCAGGAAAAAATAAATAGTTTGGTGATATTATCACAAAACGGTTATACTCAAACTGAAGCCGCGCATATTCTTGGCATGACGAAAACACATTTAAACATTTTTGTTAAAAGAAATAAAATTGTTTGGAAGGTGAAACGACAAGGACACAGGGATGGGCAACGAAATTTTAAGCGACGAACAAAAAGCAATAAGGCGTTTTTTGTTGTCGGAAATAGATCGCACCGAACAACGGCGGCGATGTAAAGACAAACCAAACACAGCAAACACCGATTATTTTTATGCAAAACAACGGTTAAATGATTTTTATTCAGAATTAGAAAAAGATGGAATTTGTATATGTCGCGGAAATTAGAATTAGATTTGAGTGATTTGTCTGATTTGGAAGATATGGAAGACACTTCTAAACCTCCCGAGGCAATGGTATTTATGGGTGAAGAATGTAGCAATGAAGAATTGGCAATGCTTTTGCCAGAAATAATGAACGATTATAAATTTAATCCTATCGTTATTTCTCCAGTTTTTTATTCCAAGAAAAATGGCGATGGTGGGAGAATTGTTATTGTTTTTTTTGAAGACACAACGTCCGTTTATGATATTGATGTTTACATAAAAGAAAAGAAAAAGGCGATGCATTGATAATGCTAAGACAAATAAATTTTAAGGTTAGCGGCAAGCCCATCGGAAAAGGTAGGCCAAGATTTACAAAATCTGGTCATGTTTATACGCCCAATGAAACAAAACAATATGAAACAAGAATTAAAAATGCCGCATGGGCGGCAATGAAACGTGAAAAATTAAACCCAACGGATAGAAGGGTTACAATTACAGCAAGCGCATATTTTGAAGTTCCGAAATCTTACAACAAACAAAAACGGATTGAATGTCAATGTGGGATACATATTCCCAAACGCCCAGATATTGATAATATTGCAAAATCAATATTGGATGGGTGCAACGGAATCGCGTTTAAAGATGATTGTCAGGTTTGGCATCTGAGCGTTAATAAACGTTTTTGTGATGTTCTTGATGTTCCACATATCAATGTAAAAATTCAATGGGACGAACAATAATCATAATCGTTGCCGTAACAGTCCCGCCATTTGTTCGGTTCTTTATGTATCGCAATCTTTGATTGATCCCATAAACCTTGATGATGACCTTCACATAATGGAATCGCCATATTGTCAGCCGTTTTTTTTGTGCTGAACCTGTCATGAATTACATGATGCGCTGTTGTCGGTGAATTTTGTTTTTCGCCAAATTTTTGACAAACGCAACACGACATTTGTCTTATCTTATCAAGATATTTTGGGTTTTTTTTTGCTTTTTCTTTTTTGAGGCCAAGCGGTGGTTTGTTTGCCAAATTAGTCATAAAGGATCATAACCAATCGCTTCAGATAATTTTCCCATTGCTTGATCAAAAAATTTTGAAAATTCTTGTTGATCCATTTTTGTAAAAGCAATGCTGTCAGGAATATAATAAATTTGATTATTATGTTTGTTTACAACCGTTCTATAATAACCGCAAAGCATTTTTAAATCATCATGCAAATGTTGCGATGTAGGCCATTTGTCTGTTGTTTTTACAACATCATTTAGAACGGCAAAATATTTTTTGTGATGTTGTTCCGAACGTTTGGACGTAGGTTTTAAATCAAACAATTGATCGTTCGGCATTTCTTCAATTGTTTCAGCATCATATCGCGTGACAGGGTGTAAAACCCCATCACGCTTAAAGACTTGCAATGTCGGCTTGTCAAAATGGGATTTCATCATCAAAATCTTTTTTTGCTTCGCCGCCCGTATCCTCGCTTTCATCTTGTTCGTCTTGGGAAGAGGTTCGTTTCCCGCCACACAATTCAAGCGTGTTGACATTACAAGTCAATTTTGTGTTGCCATTATAGGTGTCTGTTCCAAATTCACCTTGAACAAAAACCTTTTGTCCTTTTTTGAGGGAAGGAAACAAGGCGGTTGCTAATTTCCCCCATAAAGAACAATCCCAATATGAAACTTCTTTTGTTCGTCTATTGGTAACGGCAACAGCAAAATTAGCAACATCTGTTCCGTTAAATTCACCCATTCTGCAATCAGCAGTTAAATTTCCTAAAATATTAATTTGTTGCATTTTCTTGCTCACGTTTTGCCAATTTGTGATTTGAAAATGCTTCCGCCACAGCGTCTCCAATTCGTTTTGAAAATTCATTTAATTGCTTAACCAATACTGTTCCTCTGTTAAAACCTTCCTCAAAATTTTCTGGCGTTGCGCCATCTATCAACCAATTTTCTGTTTTAACAGCACGTTCAAGCAAATTTTGTTGAGCCAATGTAATGCCTTTTTTGGGCGTTATGGATTCATATCGTTTCACTTCCCTTGCAACAGGATTTAATGCTTGTTCGCCATCATCATCTTTGTTGCCAGATATAACACCACCTAATTGTGACAATCCATAGCGTCTTGCATATGTTATGGCACTACCGAGCGATTGCATATCATTTGGTTTATAAAGTAAACGAACGGACGTTTCCCACGTTTTACCCGATGAATGTTCAAAAACGGTTTTTAGAAAATCACCTTGTTCGGTCGCAAATTGAACATGATTGATAACAAAATTACGCGGTTGAAATGCTTCTTTAACAACACGAACAACCTCATTTAAATCGGCATAATCATTATTTACAAAACCTGTGGCATTTTTTATTGCCAACGCTAGATCGCTTTGTGCGTCTATGTAATCCTTTATAGCTGAATTATTACTCATTATTTCATCCTTATTGATATAGTTGGATCGCCATTATGTAGTCTTGCACCTTCGACATGGTGACCTTGATTTAATTTTTCTTTTATTGCGTTCTTAATTGGTGCTTTTTCTACCTTCACAAATTCGTCAGGTAACTGGTCTATATTATCAACAATTAAACTTTTTACACCTTCTTTTCGGCTTATTGTGCCGAATGAATGTGGTATGTTTTTTTGATTTGTTGAATATAAAATTTTCTGCAAAGATTGTTTAATTTTGTCTTTTTTATTTTCAAATCTATCTTTACGTTCTTTGAACGTTTTCATCACTTCGTTCAAAGCATTTATGTCAGCGTTGGCAATTTGATATTCTTTTAACAATTCGCCAACAACATACATAACGTCCGTTTCACCGTCTAACGTATCCCAGAAACATTGATTATCGTCAGAATATTCCCGTAATTGATCGGCAACAAACGTTAATACACCTGTATCAATCCTTTGCATTGTCGCCTCGCAAATTTTGTTGTTCGGCATAGATATCACAAGCTAATGTAACCGCTTTTGAAATAACGGTATCAGCATTTAATGGAAACATTTGTGCTTGTAATTGTTGCGCTGAAATTTGCCCCGCTTCGCATTGCATACGAATATCGGTATTATAATTTAGGATAGCATCTTGTATTTTTTCCCGTATAAAAACAGGCGATGGATGATCCTGAATGTAAGGATTTTTTTTCGTCATATGAACCTCCAATTGTTCTAACACATTAATTTTAGCCGTTTTTTTTGTCAACAAAAATTTTACAAATAATTTATCTTGTTTTAAATTGGAATGTGCTTATAAAGAAAAGGAGCGACCTCGTTGAAGGCCGCTCACTGGAGAAATACAACACAACTAGAATGGAGGTTCCGTATATGTTATATTTTTTCTTTAGCACGCAAATCATAAATGGGCAATAAAAAATGTCCCATTACATGACAGCGTTAGCAATGAAACAAAAAGATTTAAAGCCATCAACAAAAATTGTTTTGTATTGGATAGCCGATCATTACAATGATGATACAAAAGCTTGTTTTCCCAGTCAGACAAGATTGGCGCAATTATGCCAAATGACACGAACGAGCGTAAATAATCATATTTTATTGTTAAGAGAAAAAAACATTATTACGACAACGCAACGACACAGGCCAGATGGCGGCAAATCAACGTTGGGTTATGAATTACATTTGCAAGATGATGTAAAAGATTTAAACAACCCATGTAAAAATAATTTACAAGGGCATGACAAAAAAATTGATAACAATAACCTTGTAAATATTAACCATGTAAATTTAAAAAAAGATATAGATAGCTCGGTTTTGTTTGATGAATTTTGGCAATTATACCCAAGAAAGATTGGCAAAGGCGCGGCAAGAACCAAATTTTTCTTAGCATTAAAAAAAGTTCCTTTTGACACAATCAAACAAGCGTTGCAAAATTATGTTGAAAAGATTGAAGGGAAAGACAAACAATTTATTCCCAATCCTTCAACTTGGTTACATCAAGAAAGATGGGACGATGAAATTGGATTGTTGCCCGCAAGAACAACGACAGCATATTTGGAAGAATTATTAAAATGAATTATGAAACGCGAAAAAGAATGGTTTCAAATTGGTTGTTTGATTTTCTAAAGAATTATGAAGTGCCGCCGCATTTAGATCAAGATGCAAGCAAAAAAGAATTGGTAAATATGGTTGAAGACATAAACAGCGAAATACCGTTGTTGAAAGAAAACAGTTTTAAATTGTTATTAGAGAATGTTGCCAAACATATCAGAAAAAATCAAACATCAAGACGATGGCCAACAATCGCATTTTTTATCAAAGCCGTAAAAGAACATAGGGAAAAAGCGATGAATGACATGGCAAAAGAAACATTGCCAAGCCCATCACAAAACGAAAAAATTGACCGCACGTTAATAATCAACGCAAAAAGAATAAAAGACGGTATTCCCGTTGACGAATATTATATTGTTGGAAACGGCAAAAAAAAATTATTGGAAGAAAAATTAATAACAGAACAGGATTTAAAAAAATACGATGGATTTAAAAGATTATTCTTTGATGAAAGTCAAAGATTTAAGGCCGTACAAAAATAATAGCCGCATACACAAAGAACCACAAATTCAACAAATAGCAGATTCCATTGAACAATGGGGTTTTACAATGCCAATTTTGATTGATGATGAAAAAACAATTTTGGCAGGACATGGTCGTTTGATGGCGGCACAAAGATTAAAAATGCCAGAAGTACCTGTTTTAATTGCAAAAAATTGGAGTGAAGAACAAAAAAAAGCATATGTAATTGCTGATAATAAATTGACGGAAAATTCGTTTTTCGACCCAGATATGTTGAAAGTCGAAATAAACAATTTGACAGACAAAAATTTTGACATTGATCTATTGGGTTTTTCTGATCAAGAATTGGCTAAATTATTCGATGAATTAAATTTGGATGATATAAAAGAAATAGACGAAAATTTTGCACAACATGAATTGTTATTAACGTTTGATACTGAAGAACAATTGGCTGAATATTATGAAAAAGCTGAACAGGAAGGAATACAATGCAAAATTTTGTAGTCAATTTAAAATCAGACCCGCCAAAAGGTTTTCGTAGCATCAAAGCATCGCAAAGCGTTGATTTGCCGATTGATCAAAAATTGGTGCATAATTTATCTGTAAAAGCTGATATACATACAGATTTTAATGTTGGTTTAATAATTGGTGCTTCGGGTTCTGGCAAAACAACGTTAGCAAAAGAAATGTTTGGACCCGCTTGTTTTGATGAATTGTTAGATTTAAAAAAACCAGTGATTGAACAATTCAGAAAATCAATGTCATACGAGGATTGTGTAGCGGCACTCACAGGAATTGGGTTGTCACAAGTTCCATGTTGGGTAAAACCCGCGGGTGCATTGTCAAACGGTCAAAAAGCAAGAGCCGAAGCGGCGTTGCAAATGTGTTCGTTACGACCATTCGTTGTGATTGATGAATTTACATCGGTTGTTGATCGCAACGTTGCAAAAGTAATGGCGCATTGTGTTCAAAGATTTGCGCGAAAATTTGAAAAAAAGATTGTTCTTGTATCTTGTCATTATGATGTTTTCGAATGGTTAAATCCAGATTGGGTTATTGATTGCAACGATGAAAGTTATCTTGATCGGAGGTTGGAAAGGCGCGAATACAAAAGACAAGAACAAATGCAATTCGAAATTGCCAAATGTCACCGAAATACATGGCGAAATTTTAGCAAATATCACTATCTAAGCGATAGATTGGCGGGTGGCCACATTGAATGTTTTGGAATCTATTTAGATAATAAACAAGTTGGGTTTCAATGTTTTGCAAATTATGTACCGCATAGAAAAGGCACAAAAAAGATAATGCATAGCAATCGAACCGTTGTTCATCCAGATTATGTTGGGTTTGGGTTGGGAATGAAGGTGATTGATCTAACTTCACAATATATGCATGAACAAGGATTTCTTGTCCAAGCAAAATTTTCTGCATTGCCTGTCTATTACGCAATGAAGAAACATAAAAATTGGAGATTAACAGCCGTGTCGAATAATACGCAAGAAAGCCAATTTATTCCAGGCGGCAATAGCAAACGCAAATCAGGTTTCCGCCAAAAGACGAAAACCTTTTCATTTAAATTTATACCGTCTTAAAGATTGCAAAGATGCGCGGTCATATCGTCATTGGATACCGCATAGACCATTGTTTTTCCGTCAATCGCACCGTTTGCGTGATTAAGAATAAAATGTAAAACGTCATTTTCCTCTGCACAAATTTGTTTGATACGATTGCGGCCATAGCCACGAACACAAGTAAAATGTTTGCGATTGTCATACACGCTTTTTTCATATTCTGATAAATTGTCATATATCTTTTTCATGTGAACCTCCATTACATAAAAAAACGTTAACACAATTTTTACATCATGTCAACGTTTTGTTTACAAATATATTAATATTCTTTTTGTGATCCGTCTGCTTTCCCGCAAGAATATCCCGCATGATAATCGTCAATTTGTTCCTCTGTCATTGCGTCTTGTGTTATCGTCAACGATGATACGGTGGAATCAGAATACATATGTGGATCACGTGGGCGGTGATACCAAAAATCAGCCATCCCACGATCAAATGCCCCGCCATGTCTTGCGTCATAACATTTGCCATTCCAATATTTTAAACGTTTTCGCATTATGAACACCCTGCAAATAAAGGTGACATTGATGAAAAGATTTTATTGTAAGATACGATTTCTGTTAAATGATCCTCACAAAAACATTCGATATCATATTCATCATCTAATTCGTTATATAATGAACGACAACGTTCCATTGCGGCAAGTAAATCGCCCTCTTGTCCGTTTGCAATATGTGCATCGGTAAGAAAATTAAGAACATTCTCGGCGGCTTCGTCAAATGACATATTTTGCAATTCGTCATTTACGGTCAAAAATTCTGGTATAATTAACATCTTAAAATTCCTTGCTTTCGTCCCAACGATCAATAAAATTAAGAACAAACGATTGTTGTTCTACAGACAAATCTTCCAACAATGCACCTTGGGCATCAATTGTTTTGTCTTCAATGTTAATTTGATTGTTTAGCCAATCATTCCATTCATCTATTAATTTATTCATTTTGAACCTCTTTGTTTATACATATAATATAGGTTATTTCACGTTAAATGTCAACACTTTGTTTACAAATAATTACATTAATTGATCATTCAAAATTTATCTTGTAAATTGATGGGATACATTACATATAATAAGATTATGGCAGATACAAAAATCAAAACAAAAGAATTGAAAAAAAGAGGTCCGAAAGGCGTATCTAAGCCATTGGAAGAAAAAGACTTTCAACGATTATTGAACATGATCAGGATACAATGCACACAAAACGAAATTTGTGATGTTTTAGATATGTCAGACACAACATTAAATCGCCGTTTACAAGAGCGAGGATATGCAAATTTTGAAGACTTCCTTAAAAAGCATAACAGCGAAGGAAAAATGTCATTAAGACGTATGCAATGGCAAGCGGCAGAAAATGGCAATTCAACAATGCTTGTGTTTCTCGGCAAACAATATTTAGGCCAAAAAGATAAGATTGAAAATAAAGTGGATGCCAACATCGTCGCTTACAAATGGCTAGATGATGATTAAAACAATACAATACAGACCGCGAAAATTAATAAGACCATATCACAACAGAAAAGAACGATACGCAATCATTGTTGCTCATAGACGTTTTGGAAAAACGGTGGCCGCAATTAATGATTTGATAAAAGACGCATTAACAATCAATCGTCCACAAGTTCGTGTTGCATACATTGCCCCATATTATCGACAAGCCAAAGCCATCGCTTGGGATTATTTGTTAGAATACACAAAAGATATTGAAGGCGTGGAATATAACGTTGCTGAATTACGAGCCGATTTTCCCAACGGCGCAAGATTTAGATTGTTCGGCGCAGATAATCCCGACAGTTTACGCGGTTTATATTTTGATCATGTTGTATTAGATGAACCCGCAGATTTTCCACAACGCGCATGGCCTACGGTTATAAGACCGTCACTAGCCGATAGAAAAGGCCGCGCAACATTTATTGGAACGCCCAAAGGCAAAAATCAATTTTATGATACATTTATCAGCGCGCAAAAAGATGACAATTGGTATTGTTCAATGTTGCGAGCATCCGAAACGGACATTCTTGACGCTGAAGAATTGGCTGAAGCAAAGAAAGCAATGGGTGATGATAGATATGAACAAGAATTTGAATGTTCATTCGAAGCAAGTATTGTCGGCGCATATTATGCAAAAGAAATGAAAACAGCAAAACAAGATGGCAGAATTACAACCGTTCCATATGACCCATCTATTGGTGTTGTCAGCGCATGGGATTTGGGCATTGGCGACAGCACAGCGATTTGGATGGCTCAATACGCGGGGCAAGAAATAAGATTGATTGATTATTATGAAAATTCTGGTGTGGGGCTAGATCATTATGCAAAAGAACTTAGTAAAACGGGGTATCATTTTACTGACCACATCTTGCCCCACGATGTTCAAGTTAAAGAATTGGGAACAGGCAAGTCAAGAATTGAAACATTATCTAATCTTGGAATACAAAATGTGACAATTGCGCCACGATTATCTGTTGATGATGGCATCCAAGCGGTGCGGTCAATGTTGAATAAATGTTGGTTCGATGAAAATAAATGTGAACGTGGCGTTGAAGCGTTGACACAATATAGGCGAGAATTTGACGAAAAATTAAAACATTGGCGAGGTCGGCCATTGCATGATTGGACGTCACACGGAAGCGATGCCATGAGATATTTGGCAATTGGCAAACGTGACACATATGAATGGGATCAGCCAATAAGAAGGAATTTGCAAGGGATCGCATAATCTGCTATATATGTGGCAGAGGTGACGCGCATGGCTGGAAAAGGTTTATATCACAATATCAATAAAAAGAAAAAAGAAGGACGCAAGCCAAGACGTAAAGGGTCGAAAGGCGCGCCAACCGATGCTGATTTTGCACGTGCTAAAAAGACAGCAAAAAAACCCAAGCCCAAAAGGAGAAAGTAATGCCGCACGGAAAAGGGACATACGGAAGCAAAAAGGGGAGACCGCCAAAGAAAAAAACAGGCGGTAAAAAATTGACAGCAAAACAAAAAACGTTGCCAAAATTTCTTCAAAAGAAAATTATGAAAAGTAAAAAATAATGAGCAGAATATTCCGAAACGGTGTTGAATTAAAGGGTGATGAACGCAAAGCCGCTTTAGAACGTCATAATGCTATACGCGCAAGACATAGCGGCGCTGGAAAAGCACCGACACCTGTTCGGGGAGCGGGCGGCGGCAAAGGCGGTAACCGTCCCGCACAAATCGACCCAACAAGCAAATCAGGCAAAGAATTGATTGCCAAATTTAACAACGATGGGCGATATGGTTATTATAATACAAACAAAAAACACGAAAAATATAAATATGGCGAATATGTTCCGTTTCTGAAAGATGCAACGGACGGAGGCGGGTTTGATACAAGCGGCACGTTTTTTAAAGGTGCGGGACCTATATCAAATCTTTTAAATGTAGCGAAAATAAGACCATACGGACAATCACAAACGCCACGCGAACAAATTGGGTATCGTGATTTTACAGACATGACAGATAGAGGTGGGCCACAAGCAAGCGGCGGCGCATATGAAGGTGGAGGGTTAATAAGCGCGGCGGCAAATCTTGTTGATCAAATTAGCGGCGTTGATCAAGGCACACGAACACCGTACAACGCTCCCACACAGATAACATTGAATAGACCAAAATTGAGACCCGCAACATTAATGACAAATAGACCCGATGAATTAATGACGGAGCCATTTAATAATACGATATCTGTTCCAGACGAAGTTGGCGGCGTTCCGTTTAACAATCAGCCGCGTGGTTCAGATATGCCAAACATGAATATGCCAGCAAATGCCGCATATCTTGATCCATTAGAACCATTTGGCGGTCGTGGTCGTGATGTTACGCAACAAACTTTTTTAGATAATCAACCGCAAGACGCTGAAGCCATGCAAAAACAATATGTTTCGCCAATCGTAAACAAATTGACGGAAGTTTTTAGCAATGATGCTGAACCGCAAGAACCAGAATTTGAAGCATTAAACCCTGATTTGATTGGTTTAGAAGGATTTAACGTTGCGCCTGAAGACGCGCAATTTGCCAATGGCGTATATGAATTGATGCCAGATTTCATTGAAATGAGCAATGAACGGCGAAATAGATTGATCGAAATATTCAAAGAATCCAGAACTCGTTAATGGCAAAAAGAAAAAAAATATCGCCATCAGTAAAATACGCTAATGGAACAACATATAAAGACAGCAAAGGCCGAACACATAAAAGAACATCAGCAAAAGGAACAAAACGCGGCGACTCTTATTGCGCCAGATCAAGCGGGCAAAAACAAACAGCAAAAGTAAAAGTCAGACGAAAAGCTTGGGGTTGTCGCGGCAAGAAATCGGTTAGAGGTTAATCATGGCATTATCTAATTATACAGAATTACAAGCACACATTGCTGACACATTAAATCGTGATGATTTAAGCACCGTTATACCCGAATTTATTGTTATGGCTGAAAGCCGATTGAATAGAGAAATCAGACATTGGCGCATGGAAAAAAGAGCAACAGCATCATTCGATGCACAATATACGGCGTTGCCAACAGATTTTTTACAACCAATAAGATTTGTCGTTGAAACAACACCGATTTGCACATTGGAACAACAGAACGCAAAAGGCATTGCTGATTTAAGAGAGGTTAGCAATGCGACAGGCAAGCCAACATCTTATTGCATTTTAGATGGTTCAATAGAAGTGCATCCAACACCTGATACGGCATATACAGTTGAAATGACGTATTATGAAAAGATAGACTCTTTAAACAGCGGCAACCCAACAAATTGGTTATTAGAAAATTATCCTGACGCTTATTTATATGGTTCATTGTTGCACAGCGCGCCATATTTAGCGGAGTCGGAAAGATTGGCAGAATACGGAGCGTTGTATCAAAGCTCAATTGATGGTATTAACACAGACAGCGACCAATCAAGAACAGCATCGAGTGGTAGGCGTATTATTATAAGGAGTTATTAAATGGCTACAGTCGCAGATAGAGTATTGGACAATGGGCTAACGGTCCTTGATGTAGAAGCCAATGCCGTTCACATCACTTCACAGCAAGCAACAACGTTTGCAGAAGCAACAAGCACATATACGCTTGGCAACACAACATCAATTTCAATTTCAGCGCCAACGGATAGAACGGGCGGCGGAAGACAAGTGACATTAACAGCGGTGACAGGCGCAAGCGTTACGGCAAGCGGCACAGCAACCCATTACGCAATCGTGGACACATCAAATTCAAGATTGCTTGTAACGAGCGCATTGACAGCATCGCAATCTGTAACATCTGGAAACACGTTTTCTTTAGAAGCATTGGACGTTGGAATACCAGATCCTACATAATAGGAGCAACACATGGCGTTTGTTCTTAAAGACAGGGTTATGGAAACCACCACCACAACAGGATTAAGCGCGTTCACGTTAGCGGGTGCTAAAACTGGTTATCAATCTTTCAGTGCAATTGGAAACGGTAATACAACCCATTATGTTGCTACAGACGGAACAGATTGGGAAGTTGGAACGGGCGTATATCTATCAAGTGGGCCAACCCTCAACAGAGTTGTAATAAGCAGTTCAAACGGCGGTTCAGCCGTAAATTGGGGATCAGGCGAAAAAGATGTTTTTTGTGCTGTTGGCGCAGATAAAATGATATTTGAAGACGCGGGAAATAATATAAGCGTTGGAAATAATATCACTGTTGGAGGCACCGTTGACGGTAGAGATTTACAAACTGACGGAGCAAAATTAGACGGTATTGAAGCAAGTGCAACAGCCGATCAAACAGACAGCGAAATAAAAACCGCTTATGAAAATAATTCGGATACAAACGCTTTCACAGACGCATTACAAACAAAATTAAATGGCATCGAAACAAATGCTGATGTAACAGATACAACAAACGTTGTTGCGGCATTAACAGCGGGAACAAATGTAACGATTGCGGCAAATGGAACTATTTCAAGCACAGATACAAACACCACTTATTCAGTTCAAGATGGCGGTCTTACAGAAATAAATTTTACAACGGCAAGAAAAAACAAATTGGATGGCATTGCCGCTAATGCAACAAATACATCAGCACCTTTTTATACGGCGGCGATTGCAAGCAGTGATGTAACTAATGCGTTAGGATATACGCCATATAACAGCACAAACCCAAGCGGTTATACAACATATAGCGCAAATCAAACATTAAATACCAATAGCGCACCAACATTTAATCAAGTTTATGCCAATCAGCTTTATTCTTATGGCAACATTTATGCTTATTTTTCAGATGAAAGATTGAAAGAATTTCACGGCACAATTGATGATGCTCTTGCAAAAGTAAATAAATTAAATGGTTATTATTTTACAGAAAACGAAACAGCAAAAACGTTAGGTTTCGATAATGACGCAAAACAAGTTGGTGTATCAGCGCAAGAAGTAAAGAATGTTTTGCCCGAAATAATAGACAGCGCGCCAATAAATCAAAAACATAATACAGATTATATGACCGTACATTATGATAAATTAGTTCCGTTGTTAATCGAAGCAGTCAAAGAATTAACAAAAGAAATTGAGGCGCTAAAAAATGGCTCTTCAATCTAGCGGTCAAATAACATTTAACGATCTACACGTTGAAGTTGGTGGTGGTAGCGGCACAAGTTGTAGCATTAACGATACTGATATTCGCCAATTAATAGGGAAAAGTTCGGGAGCAAGCGTTAATATTGCTGAATTTTATGGTGCAAGCGCGGGTCCTCAATTACAAATTACAGCATATGGAACACAATACGTTGCGGCAACAGGCGGAAAAAATATACAACCCGCCAAAATATATTTCTTTAGTTCATCAGCCGCAAGCATGGTAAATGCTATGACTGGCGTTTCAACAGGTTACGGTTTAATTATAACAGATTATGGCTACAACGATGGCAACGGCATAAGCGGAATTGGCTACAATATGCAGAAAACCACTCCGGGCGGCGGTTATCAATATATGCAACAAAATTTGCATAGCTTTTCAAGAAATCACGGTAATTTGTCAGGTCAGCATTATGTCAAAACGTTTTATAACAATTCGTTAATTTCTACATCAAACAGTCAATATGATACAAACAATGCGGGAGCTGGTTTAGCGTTTGGCAATCGTTTCGGTTCGAATCCAAGTATTGCGGCGGCTAGAAGCAATGCATCATCGTGGCGATTAGAATTATATTATTAATAAATGGCATATTTTGGCGTTATAAGCGAAAAATTTAATCAATCAGTGTTTGATGTTTGTTACGATTACAGCAAACAAATATGTGTTGAATATGTGCAAAGATATAAACCTGATTTGCAAAACATAGATATGAAAGAACATTGGCAAGATATCTTTCAACAAGAAAAAGACAATGATCAATTTTATATTGAAGGTTATGAGGTAATTCATAATGGTCACGCCATGCCTGTTGGGTATTTCGTAGCAAAAATAGAAAACGAAAAATTAATTTGTAACGTTTTTTTGCCCGCAAAAAGAACAAGCACAAACAGGCCAGTTGTGGTTGATTTGAATATGTGGGATGATTTGATGCAATTAACGAAATCATTAGGTTGCAAAGAATATATATGGCAAAGTGATAAACATGGCAGAATTTGGAAAGCTTTTAAAATAATGGCACAAAAATTAAATTATGATGTAACGTTGATTGAAAATGGTGGTTTTGGAGCTGATGTTTATTCGGAAATGAGGTTGAAATTTAAACAATGATCATAACAAACGATTGGACATTTGTTCATATACCGAGAAATGGCGGCACTTCATTAAAAACATCATATCTTGAAGCAAATCACGATTTACAACTTGGACGTGATATATTGATGCATCCAATAGAAAGACAAGATTTATTAAGACCACACGAAATAATAGATTTAGAAAATATGAACACGTTTGCAACTGAATTTGCATTGGTTAATCATTGGGAAAGTTTCATTCCTGATGGTTCAAAATTATTTACAATTGTTCGTCATCCATATCAAAGATTTCAAAGTTTATGCCGTCGAGCATACGATTTAGAATTAACTGATCCCAAAGAAAATTGTTTAGATATTGATTTTATGCTTAATCATGAAGGTTTTGGTTCTTGGAAACCAAACAACACAATGAAAGAATATTTAGATAGCACAACAAAACCTATAACGGTTTACAAATATGAAACAGAATATGAAAAAGCACATACGGATCACGGATTATTAAAAAAAGACGTTCTTTTATATCAAAGCGATGATCAAACAAATATATTAACACCAGAAAATATAGTAAAATTAAATGATCATTATCATGATGATTTTATAGAATTTGGTTATACAAAAGAATGACAGCTTTTCATCCCATAGCAGGCGCGGCAATTGCCGACATTGGTATTGAAAACGATGCATTGGTTGGTACCGATGTAACGCTTGGAAATCCTGTTGTTGATACAACAACATTAACACAAGAATTTGCTCTTGCCGCTCCTGATGTTACGATGGGCAACCCAACAGTTGACACAACGGCATTAACAGAAGTTGTTAATACGTCATTTGCCGCGGCTGATATATTATTTGGAAACCCGACAGTAGACACAACAGCAATTAGTCAAAATCATTCATTGGAAGGCGTATATAACGGAAGCGCAATTGTCGTTCCAAATCTAACAATCTTTGAAGACGAAACATTTAGCGCGCCTGATGTAATAACAGGATCAGTAAGAGTTGGAGCGGGTGTATTAACACAATTACAAGGTTTTGTACCTTCGCCAATAACAATGGGAGCGCCAGACGTTGAAAGCGGCGTGCTGACGCAAAATCACGCATTGACTGGGAATGACGTTACAACAGGAAACCCAACAGTCGATACGACAAATTTAACTATTAATTTTGCGTTATCGGCAAATGACATTACTCTTGGCAACCCAACGGTCGATACAACAGCATTAGTTGAAGAATATGCATTTGCGGCGGCTGACATAACGTTTGGCAATCCAACAATTGACACAACAATTTTACGCGAAAATTATGAATTTGCTTCAAACGATGTTATTACACAGCCAATTGTTGTTGACAGTACATCGTTAACAGTGAATTTTGTATTGGTTGGTGATAATGTTACATTGGGCAATGTTGACGTTCCAACATTAACAATTTTTGAACAAGAACAATTTAGCGCGCCACCTGTGACAATGGGAAATCCAATTGTATCGTTAGGCGTTTTGTCACAAAATCATGTTATCGTGCCAACAGATGTAAATATGGGTGCGCCAGATGTAGGAAAAGCAAGATTTCCATTCATGACATTGACACCGCCGCCAGAAATATACACAGAGCAATTGATTTCGCCAAAAACGTATACAGATGCACCTCCATTGCCTTCAAAAACATATACCGAACAAATAATTCCAAATTCAAACACAACAGATAAACCCGAACCACCATCACAAAATTGGCCAGAAAAAAATGTGTAATTGGACGATTTAAAAAAATTGTGATATGGTAACACAAAAAGGAGCGATCAATGGCTATTACAATAACCAAACCAACAGTCGGCGGAAGTCAAGACACGTGGGGGGAAACGTTAAATCAGGCACTTGATACAATTACGGACAGCGTAAACGGTACGACAGGAGATATAGCTCCCAATCTAACATCAGGACAATGGAAAGTTGGTGGCGTTGCGATAACGTCAACAGGTGATGAAATAAATGTTCTTGATGGAAATACAAACGCCACATCAACAACAATTATTTCTAGTGATAGAGTTGTTTTTAATGATGGCGGCACAATGAAACAGGTCAGCATGAGTGACATAAACACATTCATTCAAGCATCATCTGGATCGGTTGGAAACGGACAAATAACAATTAGCGCGGGTAATGCATTGACTGGCGGCGGTAATTTTACCGTAAACCAATCAGGTGCAACAACAGTAACGATAAATCATGAAGACACATCATCACAAAGTAGCGTTAACAATTCTGGAACAACGGTTATACAAGATGTTACGTTAGACGGTTACGGTCATGTGACAGGTTTAACATCGGCAACAATACCTTCCACAGGTTCATCTGGCCCAAGTTTTAATACTGTTGGAAGTCTTGGTGTAGGAGGTCCATCAACAAGTTCAAATGGAACACATACACACGCGGCGGGAACAAATTATTCTGGTTCTAATATAAGTTTTGGAAATTCAACAGGATCGGGAACGTGGAAATGTTTGTCTCCATCATCACGATCAAATACATACAATTACAATGACAACCCAACAACAACGGTAAATTATATTCGTGCGGGTTTATATGAAAGAATTTCATGATGGAAATAAAACAAATAAGAAACCCACAATACAACGCTGAAGGCAATATTGATTGTGAAATAGATCATCCCGATCATGGTTGGATGCCATACACAATTGCTAATGATGATGTTGACAATACAATTGATAATGGTGAATTAAAAAAAATGGCAGATGAAATTGGAATTGAAAAATATGTTGAACCAGAAATTCCAAAAAACCCAGAAGCTGAAGACATAATTAATTCGTTATAATGAGAAAAATAATTGTCGGGCAAGATGACATTATTGAATTAAAAGATGTTATCAATTTTACAAAACAAACATGGGAAAGATTTCTTTCACAAGATAATGGCAATACAAAACAAGAATTTTTAGACGCAAAAATTCCTGATGTTGATGTGCCGCACCCAGAAACAGCAACGCCAAATTTCTGTTATGATAAAGATTTTATTATTGAAGACAGAGTGGAAGCAAGAATTTTATTGCGTCAATGGTGCAGAAAAAACGGCGGCAAAGAATTAACAAACAGCATTGTTTACAAACCAAATACATTAATGAAATGGCACACAAACAGCGATAATAAAGGCGTTCGGCGATATTATACATATACAAACGGAAATGCTTGGTTTGCTTATAAAGATGAAAACGGCATAATATTATATGACAAAGACGAAAAAGGTTGGACAATAAGAGAATTTGAAACACCTGTTTGGCATTCTATTTTTACCGAAAATGTAAGGTTTTCTTTTGGAATACGAATGTAATAATCCTTGGCATCATTTAATTATTGATGATTTATATGATACCGACACAATAAAAAACGAATTGATTGCATACATAAAAGCAAACCCATTTTATGTAAGTCAAAAAACAATGAATATATTTAATTTTGATAAAATACCATTAACAAAAAAATTAAGCACATCGGTAAATTTGTTAAATTATCTTGATAAATTCAAACACAGAAAAGTAAAAAATCCCGTCGTTGAAACTGATATAAGCATTAATTTACCAAATCATGAATACAGAATACACGATGAAATCAAAAGAAAAATATTATCGTTTGTTACATACATTCATCCCGTCAAATCACATGGCACATTGTTGTATGATAAAAATAAAAACTTTGTTAAAGAAATTGAATGGAAACCAAAAAGAACAATGGTGTTTGCGGGTGAAACAGGGCAAACATGGCACAATTTCAAATCTGGAAATCATATTCGAATTACGATGAACAGTTTTATTGTTGAACAAAATGTTTAGACCATACGCTAGAGGTTGGGCAATATACAGACAAGACAAGATGCCGAAATTGCGTAAAGCTGTTGATGTTAAAAAATTTGAAGACGAATTATTTAAAACAGAAATAAAAGCAATTCACATTGATATTGTAAATCGGCAAAATTTAGATGCGTATGCTGACACGTTTGTTTATAGCGAAGGAACACCAAATTTTCATCATTTCTCTTGCTCAAAAAAAGCTGAATATGTTCACATTTCGGGGCAAGGTTGGTTTGATTATCTTGGGACAAACAACCCATATAAAAACGAATATAAAAATTACGATATAGACAGCACAATTCTTGATTTTTATTTGTCGTTAGAAAATAACAAATTTGGGATTAAAAGAAACAAACCCAATTGGGCAAATTTACCAGACAATTTTGATTTGTTTGTAATGCAACAACCAACAACAAAAGATAGAAATGAAACGCAAGATGTTTTGCGATATGCAAAAAATACAAAACGTCATGTTATATTTTCAGCTCACCCATCATCAAATGACGCGCATGATTGGGAGATTTTTAAAAAAAGCGGTTTGGTTTGTGAATATACACATTTTGTTGATGACATAAACACGAATGATTTGGCAAAAAAATGTCAACGTTTGATCAGTGCTTGTAGCGGCGTAAATTTTTTGGGTTTGTTACATAATAAACCAACATTCAGCTATAGAAATATGCCGTGGAGCGAAATATCTAGCGTTATTAAAGACGCGACAAACGAAATTGACGATAAAACGCCAGAAAAACAAGATTTGCTTCGTTTCTTGTCTTGGTATTATAACGAAATAACAATTGACATACAAAGCAAAGATTGGCGCAACAAATTGTGGAAGCAAATCAATACATAAAAGACGATAGAAACGATATGTTTGACGTTATGGAGCGGCGGATTTCTATGGATAATCCATTTTCGTCATTATTGTCTATTGATTTGATGGTAACCGAATTATGCAATCTTTCTTGTGAATTTTGCCCACGTTCAAAGGGTTATCCCAATCAAAATTTGCATATGGATTTATCCGTAATAAGAAAAATTGCAAATGAATTGGCAAAATTAGAATATAAAAACAGGATTGTGTTTTGTGGGTTTGGCGAACCGTTATTATACAATTATTTGTTTGAAGCGATAGAAATATTGCGACAAAAATTGCCGTGGCAACAAAACATTCACATTGTAACGAACGGAGACAGATTAACACGATCCAAAATGCAAGATTTGTACGAAATTGGTTTAAATAAAATATTTGTTTCTATGTACGAACAACAAATTGAACGTTTTAATGAAATTTTTAAATCCGTGGATAAATCCAAATACCTTTTGCAACATTATTATTTAGATAAAAAAGATAATTATGGGTTTGTTCATCTTAGCAACAGAAGCGGTTATAATTTTGTCACAAATGAAAGAATTATGGGTTGTAATATGCCGTTTTATGCAATGAATATACATTATGATGGAAATGTGTTATTATGCTGTCATGATTGGAAAAAATCGGTTTCAATGGGTAATGTCATGAAACAAAATTTGAAAGATATTTGGTTAAATAGCACAATATTCAATGAATATAGAAATAAATTGCAAAAAGAACGAAACATAAATCCATGTAAAAATTGCAACATTGATGGCAAATTTTACGGCAATAAATCAAGAAACACTTTATTATCGAGGTCGCAATGCCAATAGTCCCAATAGATTTGCAAGCTGGTTTTTATAGAAATGGAACTGATCTTGAAGGTTCAAATCGTTGGCGGGATGGCAGTCTTGTAAGATGGTTAGATGGTTCAATGAGGCCAATTGGCGGTTGGGAAGCAAGAAAAAATGGGTTTAGTGAACACCCAATAAGAGGGATGCACTCGTGGCAATCAAATAATGGAACAGCTTGGTTAGCGGGCGGCAGTTATAATGAATTGAAAGTTATGACAGGCGCGGGCGTTGCTTATAATATCACGCCAGATGATTTGGCAACAGGTCGAGAAAGCGCGGCGGTCAACACAGGTTATGGCTTTGGTTATTATGGTCAAGATTATTACGGCAACCCAAGACCAGTAAATTCTGATACTATTCCGCAAGAAGCGTCAGTGTGGCAATTAGATAATTTCGGTCAAAATTTGATTGCTCATCATTCAGATGATGGGCGTTTGTTTGAATGGTCATTGTCAACAACGCAAGGTTCAAATCTTATAAACAATGGAAATTTTGCCGCTGATGCCGCTTGGAATAAAGGCGATGGATGGTCAATTTCACAAGGCAAAGCAAAATGGGCAACATATTCACCATCTTTCAATCCAAGTAATATGTCTAGCTATAATTCTATTGGAGATGAAATAGAATTTGTTGAAGCTGACGGTCAAACGTTGCTTACAACTCATGAATTTGATGATGGTGACGCGGTAATTTATAGAGTTCCAGCGGGATCGGAACCTGTTCCAGAATTAACACCTAATCAAACTTATTATATTATAAAAGGTTTTCTTCAAGGAAATAATGAAGTTCAGCTTGAAGCATCAGTGGGTGGTGGTGCTATTAATTTTGCCTATCCACCAAATTGGCAAATTAATGGCGGGAGCGGTCTTTTTGATACTGTAAACGATACGATTGAAATGCCAACAACAGTTGGGCCACAAAGTTTTGTAAATGGTTTTCGCTTTTATTATAGCGTTCATAACAGCGCGGTTGCAGTTGGCGGTTTAACCCCTGGAAATTCTTATTATGTTATAAATCGGGACAATGCGGCTAACACAATTCAAGTGTCAAATGATTATACTGCAAACACAACGCCAACGCTGTCAAATGCTTCGCCAATCGTTGTGACGGTTGTGAATGTTATGGGCGCAAATAAATATTATTTTGATGGAGTAGAAGCACCCGCAATTACATTGTTAAGAGGTCAAAATTACATATTCGATGTTTCCGACAGTTCAAACACAAACCACCCGCTTCAATTTCGTGATGCGTCTGGAGTGCCAACAATTGCATATCAAGTAAGTGGCACCGCGGGACAAGCGGGCGCAACGGTAACGTTGCCAATAACCGTTTCTGGAGGCAATACTCGTGTTGCTGAATATCTTTGTCAAACACATGGCACAAGCATGGGAAATAGTGTTTCGGTGGTATCACCTTTTGGTACTCCAATTGATATAACAACAGATGGAACATCAACAGGTTTTCATAGATTTATAAAAAGTCATGTTGTGGGTGGTTTTCATCAATTAGAATTACAATCGTTTGGCAATTTAGATCAAACATTTGGCAGTCTGGTTGCAACGCCAGATGATCAAGATAGTCATGACGTTACAATAACATTGGACGACCCAAATACAGACAACAACGTTGCGGCTAAACCAAGCGTAAAATTAAAAATATCAGGGTTAACAACCACAACGGTTTTTGTTGATGAATTTTTAAATGTTGGTGAAAATACATTTAGATTTGGACCCGATGATACAGCAGCAAAAATAGAAATAATTCCGCAAGCATTAAACACACCCGAATTTTATGTTGATAATATTCTATTGCGACAAAAAACGGTAATTGAACCAATTGCAAACGCGCCAATCAACAATAAAGGAATGGTTGTAACGGAAGAACGATTTATTTTTGCATTGGGTTCTGGTGGCAATAGCCGCAAAATTTCTTGGTGTGATAAAGAAAATAACACCGTTTGGAACCCATTAGCAACCAATGAAGCGGGTGACATAGAATTAGCCACGGCAGGCCAGATAATGCAAGGCATAAGAAGTCGTGGCGTAACATTGATTTTAACTGATACAGATGCCCATGTGGCGCAATATATCGCCCCGCCGTATGTGTATTCCTTCCAAAGAATTGGGACACATTGCGGGGCTGTGTCACGTTTGAGCGCGGTGGCTGTTGATCGCGGCGTGTTTTGGTATGGGCAAGAAAATTTTCATTATTTCGATGGCAACACAGTTCAAACATTAAAATGTGATGTTCATGATTATGTATTCGGTGACTTTAACAAAGACCAACAATCTAAGGTTTGGGGAATGTCGGTCGGAACGGAAGATGAAATTTGGTGGTTTTATTGTTCATCATCATCACAAGAAATTGACCGATATGTTGCATACGACTCAAAAGAAGGTCATTGGTTAATTGGCAATCTTTCAAGAACATCTGGCGTTTCTCGCGGTGTTTTTGCTAATCCGTTTATGTCGGGTGAATTAGCTGAAACCATAACAATAAACGTAACGGTTGTTAATGATAGTGGAAACAAATATCAATTAAATCTTTATTCTGGTTCAGCACCGCAAATTGAATTGGTCAAAGGTAAAACTTACATATTTGATCAATCACATTCGTCAAATTCTGGTCACCCGCTACGTTTTTCATCAACACCAGATGGCACCCATAGCTATGGCGTTGAATATTTAGAAGGCGTGACTGTTGTCGGAACAGCGGGACAAGCGGGAGCATATACGCAAATTGTTGTCGGAAATTATGCGCCGACATTATATTATTATTGTGTCAATCATGGCATGATGGGTGCTATGGCAACGGTTGCGGATCAAGTCACAATATACAATCATGAATATGGTAACAATTACGATGGCAATACAATATTTTGTGAAACGGGTCCGATACAAATCGGGACAGGTGAAAAGATTGCAAAGGTTACAAATCTAATTCCTGATGAAAAAACACAAGGCGATGTAAATCTAAAATTTAAAACACGTTTTCATCCCAATGATGTAGAAAGAACATTTCCAACAACGGGATCATATAACCCAAACAACCCAACATCGGTAAGATTTTCTGGCAGACAATTAAGAATGAGAGTTGAAGGAAACAACAATGTCGATTGGCGTGTTGGAGTAATGCGATTAGATGTTAAAGCGGGAGGCAAACGTTAATGCCAGTTACGCCGCCAATATTAGGTGAAGACATTCGGCAATGGGGGCGACAATTAAATTTATTTCTAACAAGAAATCTAGGTAAATTGTATTTTAAAACATCGGACGATAACCCAAGCGAAAACGGCATTTTTCTTTGGGATGATGATAAAAATTATCCTGTTGTTTCGGCGCAGAACGAATTTAAACAAATTGCAATGAAACAAACAACCCCACCAAATAGCATAGGCGTTTCGGGAAACGTGACAGGAATGTTGGCGTGGGATGGGAATTATATTTACGTTTGCACAGCAGACTATGATGGAACAACAAACATTTGGAAGAGGGCGGCATTGTCCGCGTATTAAATGCTTGATATGCCAGTGAATGAATTAGAACGTTGTAAGCCGTGGATTGAAGCGGCATTGGAATATTCTGGTGGAACACACACGTTCGATGATGTTAAAGAAAACATTATAAAAGGTATCATGCAATTATGGCCAAGCCCGAGGGGGTGCATTGTTACAGAAATTGTGATATACCCAAGAAAAAGAGTGTTAAATGTGTTTTTAGCGGGCGGCGAATTGGATCAAATTTTAGACATGGACAGCGATGTTAAAGCATGGGCAAAGGCGCAAGGTTGCGTTGAAGCAAGAATGTCGGGGCGTGTCGGATGGCAAAAACCTTTAAAATCATTGGGTTGGAAGCCGTTGTTTAACGTTATGGGTAAGGAGCTTTAATATGTCGAGCGGTGGCGGTAGACGAAACAAAGAAACAACAATGCCAAAATTTATGGAAACAGCCATACAACAAGGCATTGGGATGGGAACAGACGCGGCGCAAGTTGGTTATGTTCCGTATTATGGTCCTGACGTAGCGGCATTTTCGCCAATGCAAAATGCGGCATTTGCTGGAACGGATGCAATGGCGCAAGCTTTCGGTATGCCAACAGCGGGAAATCAATCATATTTTCCAGAAGCGACACAAATGGGTGGCGGCATGGGTTATTCATCGGGCGATATATATGACGCGGCAGTTTCTGAATTGCAAGCGAAACGACCCGCGCAAGCTGATTATATTGATAGTTTTGTTATTGATCCTGTTACTGGTCAGGCGGGTGCAAACGCACCAACACGACAACCAGTTGCAATAGAAATGTCTGGCGGTAAAGGAGGCAAATAATGGCGGGAGCGGGAAACCCAAACATGATGGCTAACCCAATGAGCGGAAGCGTGTTTCAAAATGCGGCTAACGCAACAAATATGGCGGGTGCGGCCTATGCTAATCCAAACGTTAATCAATTTATGAACCCATATCAGCAAAACGTTGTTGATAAAACATTGCGTGATGTTGGCAATGCGGCGCAAATGGGAATGAATACATTAGATGCTCAAGCGCAAGCGGCGGGTGCTTTTGGCGGTTCACGGCATGGCATACAAGGTGCTGAAGCAATGAAAGGCTATCAACAGCAAGCATTAGACAAAGTTGGTCAATTAAATCAACAAGGTTACAACACCGCCATGAACAATGCATTTCAACAAGCCGCGGGTTTACAAGGCATCGGTCAACAAGCTTTCAATATGGGTCAAGCGATTACAAATCAACAAATGCAACAAGGCACAATGCAACAGCAATTGATGCAAAATTTATTGAATAATGCAAAAACACAATATGGCGGTTACACAGGACAACCTCAACAAGGTTTGAATACAATGCTTTCAGCCATATCAGCGCAACCGCAAGTTAGCGGCGAATCAGACAGTTACCAACCAGGAATTTTTGATTATATTATGGCGGCGGGAAGTTTTTAAATGATTTTTGACAGTTTCATAAAACCCGATAAAAGAACAGGATTATCAATATTAAATAGATTAGGGCGTTCGGCGGCATTATTAAATCCTGTCAATCCAAATGTGGCAAATTATCTTGCAATGATGGATGACAGAAGTAAACAAAACATTGCTCAAGAAACACGAAACACAACAATAAAAACGTTACAGCAAAAAGCAGAACAAGGCGATGCGTTGGCGGCTAGATTTTTGTCTGGCATACAATCAGGAGCATTAAACCCGCAACAAGGAATGTCGGGTTATTTCAACGCATTACAATCGCAAGACCAATTCAATAGAACGCAATCGGCGGCAAAAGAAAAAACACAAATGGCATTAGATTTGCAAAAACAACAAGCCGAAAATGTTGCAACGTATTTAAAAGGAACAGGCAACGATGAATTGGCCGCTATGGTAATGGCAAACCCAGCACTTGCGGGTGAGGTAATGGGCGATTTGGCCGCGTTGAAAATGAAACCAACAACTGGCGGTTATTCAAAAGAGCAAATGTCAGCAATGCAAGCATTGCGAGGTGATGTTAGGAA
>CETK01028729.1_pt1 | contig 37615 bp, 29 predicted proteins | sample 361431 | NCBI WGS metagenome assembly CETK01 (sample SAMEA2622452, study PRJEB7988) | marine metagenome | biome: marine biome (ENVO:00000447); feature: surface water layer (ENVO:00002042); material: "saline water (ENVO:00002010), including plankton (ENVO:xxxxxxxx)" | depth 5 m | reverse complement strand
TAGACTTTATTAAATCGAGTATTTTCATAATAATTTGATTTGCTAATCAAAAAAATATTTTTTACTTACTATTTAAAGATAATTTTTTTAGGTTTGATTTACTAACCATAAATTATATAAAATGAAAAAATTATTATTGATAGTTACTCTAATTGTTTCAAAATTTATTTATTCTCAAAATACAGAAAGACTAAGTGTTCACTTTTTTAATGTACCTAATGAACTTGTTGAAGAATTTAAAGCTTTTCACTCTGAAGTCAATTTATTATTGGAGAATAATGGTTTTGGAAAAGATTTCTATAAAATTTATAAGGCAAAGGGAGATGATTTAATATCATTCAAATACTTTCGAATAAGTAACTACACAAGTGATAAGCATTATAAAATGACTCATGACTTAGGAGAGGAGTATCAAAAAATTAAAAAGCCTTATAATGAAATGATTAAAAAAATTTTTACAAGGGAGGATGAAACACATCTATACAGAAAGGTTTTTAGAGTTGACTTATAGTTTAATCTGATTTAATTATAAAATTATAATCCTCGAACGGAGAATTTTTTGTTAAACCCTATACTTCGTAATAAGTCAGCTACCTACCCCTTTTGTAGGTTTTGTTACATTAGCAATTATTAACCATAAATTATATAAAATGAAAAAAAATAGTTTCCTAATTACCCTTGTTTTTGTCACAAATTTATCCTTTTCCCAATATGCAGTTGTTGATTTTTTCGTTCTAGAGGACGGAATGGAAAAGAACTATTTAGAGTTAGAAAAGCTATGGAGTGAGTTTCATCAATCTAGAGTTGACAATAATTCCAAAATAGGCTGGTCACTTTGGAAAATTCTTCCTAAAAAGGATCACAATGAAAATACGGCCGATTACATGGTAGTTAATCAATTTTTATCAAAGGACCAATTAGATTTAGCTTACAAAAAATTTAATTACAGCGATGTTGTTAAGACTATTAAAACAAAGTTAAGAGGTAAAATGTCACCCCGAGGAGTTGATAAAATTTTAGGTAAAAAGGTTAAGAAGAAAATCAGAACGTATCATATTGAAATGATTGACCAAACAATCTTCGCGGGAGGAGATTTGAGAGTTGGTGATAAAATGGGAATGACTGTTATGATTCAGAAAGATAACGAATATGAAAAGTTTGAATCTAATGTAGCTAAGCCGTTTTTTAATCAACAAGTTTTAAAAGGTAATTTGAGATGGTGGGCTTTAACCAAAATTGTTGATAGAAATGATGAGGCATATCAAGATGGAACCCATTTTACTTGGAGGGTGCCAGTAGAGGGGAAAAAATGGGAGAGAATTATTTTTGAAAATGATTTTATTACCGATCAAATATGGAAATTGACTTCTGACACTAGGGAAACAAAACCTCCTGTAGATCTTGAGCTGATTATGAAGACAAATTAATAATAATTATGTTTTAATAATTAATCACAACGGCTAAGTGGACACCAATCTTTTCTTCATATGTTGACTTTGGCCCTCACGAAAGTGGAGGTTTTTTTGCACAAAATATGATGTTTTTGTGAGTAGTTTGTGAGTGAGGCTAAAAAGAAAAAACTTCCTTTTTACGGGAAGGCTTAATATCACTTGTGGGCGCGAAGGGATTCGAACCCCTGACCCCTTGGGTGTAAACCAAGTGCTCTGAACCAACTGAGCTACGCGCCCGAATTGCGTGGGCAAATATAGAAAAAAACAAGTTAAAATTGTTTGTTTTTAAAACCAGTCTGTCGCAAATTCATTTCTCTGTGAAATAATTTATCAATCACATTATTGGGTTGGCCAATGTATTGCTCGAAATAGGTTTTTTCTACCTCACGATCACAGTCGTGCACCAAAATATGTCGAGTTTTCAGTTGTGAAGCAGAGAAAATACTCTGCATTCTCCCAGGAACTTTGTCATTGTATCCTCTTGGGCCATCGACAAAAATTACATCCCAAACAGTATTTTTAACATAGTCTGGTAATTTCATTTGTAAGCGATCCTCTTGGCCTAAAAGTTTTTTCCAATTTTTTCTTCGAGTCTGATAGCCTACTTTCAAAACATTGATTTCAGGACTCATCTTCTTACTAAATCTTATCCACCTTCTGACATCCTCTAAAAAAAGGGTGTTTCCCCCCTCATTTAGGGAATACCATAGGCTGCTATCTTTTCCAACGCTAAAAACCAAAATATTTCCAGGTGAATATTGTTTTATTAATTCTCCAATAAATTCATACTCCTTGGCACTCCCATTTCCTGGGTTTGAAGCCTCTAAGTCTTCATATACGTTCATTTAGTTTATTTAAATATATTTACTAAATTTATAAACTTTATAAACTGGATGCAAAGAATTTTAGAGAATCTCAGCCACCACAAAAGTACTCCCCCCTACATAGATGAAATCATCAGCCTGAGCTTGATTCTTGGCTGCTGAGTAAGCGGCATCAACAGAAGTGTAAATTTCATAATTGAGCTTCAAATCCCTTGCAATCCTATCTATATTCAGAATTGACATTGCTCTAGGGATTTGAGGAGAACATAAGTAAAATCGACCACTTTTTGGAAAAAGCCGGAGTATTTTATCCACAGCTTTGTCCTTAACAAAACCCAAAACTAAATGAAGCTTAACATATGTATGTGATTCTATCTGATCAATGGTAAATTCTAATCCCTCTCTGTTGTGAGCCACATCTGCTACTGTCATCGGCAAATGATTCAAAACTTGCCATCTACCCTGTAATCCGGTATTTGCCACTACATTCATCAACCCCTCCTTTAATTTTTCCTGTTGAAGTTTAAGCCCTTTTAATCGACTGAGTCCAACCACTGCAGTATGAATGTTTTGTTGTTGATAATTTCCCTTTAGATCGGAGCTTTGCTCCTTAACATCCACTTGATCTGCAAAGATGATTTCAGCGTCCAACTGGCGAGCTTTTTCCCTGAACACAGCTTGAGTTTCTACTTGAGTTAAACCAATAATTACAGGTGTATGGGATTTGATGATCCCAGCTTTTTCTCTAGCAATCTCCTCCAAGCTATCTCCCAAAAATTGCACGTGATCCAAGCCAATATTGGTTATCACACATAACTCGGGTTCGATCAGGTTGGTTCCGTCTAGCCTTCCTCCCATACCTACCTCAACAATCGCGATATCGACTTTCTTTTTAAAAAAATATGAAAAAGCTAAGCCCACTGTCATCTCAAAAAAAGACAGGGAATTGGAATCTATATAGCTCCGGTGGTTTTGAATAAATTCTACTACAAATTCTTTCTCGATGAGCGCCCCATTGATTTTGATTCTCTCTCTAAAGTCTTTCAAATGAGGAGAGGTATACAGACCAACTTGAAAGCCGTGTTGTTGAATAACAGAGGCCATTAAATGAGCAGTAGAACCTTTTCCATTAGTTCCCGCAACATGGATGGTTTTGATCTGGTTTTGAGGATGATTGAGATAGCTACAGAAATCTCGCATGCGGGATAAATCACGTCGATATGCTTGAAGTCCTTTTTTTTGATACATGGGGAGATGGGACAACATCCAAGTTAAAATAGAATCGTAATTTTCCAATTATTCCCCCAATTTAAACTGTATCACAACAAAACCGATTTGATTGGCAGGAGCTTTAGTATCAGGAAACCATTTATGAAGAAGAGCAGTTTCTTTAGCTGGTTGAAGCAGACAGGGATGCGTATTGGTGGTTCCTTTGACCCCCGGATCGGCTTGAACAACATTACCTTTGCGGTCTACGGTTATTCTGACCACTACAACGCCCTCTTGGTTGCATAATTGGGTAACTTTTCCCCGTGACTCTAAACGGCGGCCGTTCAATCCAAATCCCTTGCCCATTCCACCAGGTCCTGCCAAATTGAAATAACTGTTGGCATATGGATTACCCGATAATTTACCCTTGTCTCCCGCTACTTTGTCATTGCCCTCTCCCTCTTTAGTAGCTTTTTCCAGTGTCTTTTTTTGATTGACCAATTTCGACAAGATGTTTTTGGTCTGTTGATCAACCTTTTGTTTGGTAGGTTTCACTTTTTTGGGAACTTCATTTACAAGTGGGGTTTGTTTTTTTTCTTTTTTTGGAAGAGCACCCACATCGCTGTTCTCCTGAGTAGCTATTTTGGATTGTGATACCCTCTTAGGTGCTCCTTTAGAATTTACTTTTTTAGGGCTAGGTTGAGGAGTTATTTTGGCCATAACCGGTTTTTGGGGTTGAGTCTTGCCCATACCCTTAGAGGCATTACCAAAATTCACTTCCATCCCAAAACTGATTGGAGGATCATAATACTTCAAACCCAGTAAATAAAATAAAAGAATTAATAATGCGGTGATCAGCGTCGTAATGACTGCCGATTTTTTTTCATGTGGTGTTTTGAGATATTTCACGGAGCATTAACAGCTAAAACAACCTTTATACTATTTTGATTGGCAATATTCATTACATAAACTACCTGATCTATAGGAACTTTTTCCTCAGCCCTGAGAACAATAGCAGGTACGCTGGAACCTTTCAATTTGGAAATCAATTCTTGTTCTATTCGACCTTTAGAGATTTGTTTGGAATCCAAATAAAATTGAGATTGGTTATTAATGGTTAAGGAAACTGTATTTCGGTTTTCTGTTTTTCCTTTAGCCTGTGGTAGTTTTACATCAATGGTTTCCAAATTTTTTGCTAATGTTGAGGCAATCATAAAAAAGATCAACAACAGAAAAACAATATCCGTCATGGAGGACATATTAAATTCGGGAGTGATTTTATTTCTTCCTTTAAGATTCATCCTATGCTGGTTCGTTCAATAAATCAAAAAACTCTAATGATGTAGCCTCCATTTGATAAACAACTTTATTAGTTTTCACTACCAAGTGATTGTAAGTAATATAGCCAACAATACCAACTATAAGACCCGCGACAGTTGTGGTCATCGCAGTATACAATCCACTGGATAAAAGCTGCATATCAATGTTTCCTCCTGCATTTGAAATTTCGAAAATAGATAAGATCATTCCAATAACGGTACCCAAAAATCCGATCATGGGGGCAGCTCCAGCAATTGTGGCCAAAACACTAACGTTTCTTTCTAGTTTATATATTTCTAGCCGACCGGCATTTTCAATAGTGGTGCTGATATCATCCAAGGGTCTACCGATCCTTGATAAACCTTTTGCTACCAGTCTGGCTACAGGTTTATTTTCACTCAAACAAAGGGCTTGTGCACCATCAATTTTATGGTTCAAAACATATGTTTTGATTTGCTCCATAAAGTTTGGGCTAATCTTAGAGGCAGACTTGATAGCAAATAATCTCTCAAAGTAGATGTAAATGACAATGATCAACAGAAGAAAAAGCAATCCAATGATCAGTTGACTTCCCATTCCTCCATCTTTAACTAACTCAATGAGTGATAAAGTCTTTTCAGTCTGTAGAGGTGAATCTTGCAATAAAATCATTACATCTTTGGGTTTATTATTAGAACGATGGTGTGAGAAAAAAATTTTAATTCACCATAAAATAAAATCACGCATTAGAATAAAAGTCAGCGAACCAGCAATAAAACCAGCCAAGGCCAACCAAGAAATTTTTTTTAAATACCAGAAAAATTCAATTTTCTCCAAACCCATGGCAACGACTCCTGCCGCCGAACCAATGATTAGCATACTCCCTCCCGTTCCAGCAGAAAAAGCTATAAAATGCCAAAGGGGATGATCAATCACTTCAGAAAACATTCCCATACTGGCAGCAACCAAAGGTACATTATCGATTATGGCGGAACCTACACCCAATAACATTACCAGCATGTCAGAATTAGGAATCGCTAAATTCAGAGAGTCTGCAAACTCAAACAGTATTCCCAAAGATTCCAGAGCAGCTACTGCCAACAAAATCCCCAAAAAGAATAATATACTGGGTAATTCTATCTTAGATAAAGAACTGTGAACAGGACTATGACTTGAGTATTCTTCATGTTCAATATCTACTGAAGTAAATCCAAATTTAGCACTACTAAAGTATTCCGCAAAAGTGGCAACGACAGCGAGAGAAAGCATCATACCTATATAGGGAGGCAAATGGGTCAAAGTTTTGAATACAGGAACAAGAATAATAGCAGAAAGTCCAATATAAAGCATTGAGGCTCCGTATTTATGGGTATCACCATTTTCATTTGCCAATTCATCGGGAATATTTCCTTTGAAGGCAGGTAAAGTAGTCGCTAATAACAAAGGTACCGCCATACAAACCAATGAAGGAATTAGCAAATAAATTATAAGTTTTAAGGTTGTTACCTTATTGCCGATCCACAACATGGTGGTAGTCACGTCTCCTATTGGAGACCATGCTCCGCCAGCATTGGCCGCGATCACGATCATGCCTGCAAACCAAATTCTAGTATTGCGTTCTTTAATTACTTTCTGCAATATGGTAATCAAAATGATTGTAGCGGTCAAGTTATCTATAATAGCCGAAAGAATAAAGGCCAAGAATGAGAAGATGATGAGTAAGCCCTTTTTGGATTTAGTTTTAATTATTCTTTTGATGGTAGCAAAACCATTAAAATAGTCTATTATCTCAACTATGGTCATAGCTCCTAACAAAAAAATTATGATTTCTGAAGTCTTACCTAAATGATGCAATAAGACTTTCTCGACATTTGATGGTTTGAGTTCTTTAAGTATGGTATCCACATTAAACACCGGTAATTGAAAAACTGCAATTAAAGCCCATAAAATGGACATCATTGCTAAAGCAGGTATTAATTTGTCAATTTTTAAGGATTGCTCCAGTGTAATGGCAAGATAGCCTAGAGAAAAGATTGTTATGAGTATAATCTCCATAAATCTATTTTACGTTAATGGTATGATTTTAAATTGGATCTTCAATGTATAAATAATCTTAATCATTCAGATTTTTTGGAATAAATATTTTTCCAGCTGAGTGATCTTGTTTTGCTCCAGTAACACTAGCAAGACAATTGACTGACCCTTGCAACTTTAATAAACCTAGAAAAGCAAAGATTAATGCTTCTTTAAAATCAATTAGCTCAGCAACAGGAACTTCAATTTTCGCTTTGGATTTTTTTTGAATTTCTTCAACCAAAAAAGTATTATATACTCCTCCTCCAGAAAACATCACAGGCCCTTTTTTGGGTAAACAATTTGCTATTTTTTGAGCAATATGAAGGGTGTAGGTATTCAATAAATCTTGAATACTACTTTCATTGTAAAGATTAAACATCTGAAAAATATTATCCCTAACCCACTCAATCCCCAATGATTTAGGTGGGTTTTTTGAATAAAAAAAAAGTTTGTCCAATTTTTTGAAAAGGTCCGGAATCATTTTTCCTTTACGTGCTATTTTTCCTCCCTCATCAAAAGGTAAATTAAGTCGATGAGCTAGATGATTCAAAACGGTATTTACAGCACAAATATCATAAGCCAAAACAGTTTGATCATGGAAAATACTGATATTAGAAAATCCACCTAAATTGACACAAGATTGATAACTATAAAAAAGCATTTTGTCTCCAATTGGGACTAACGGAGCCCCTTGCCCACCAAAAGCTAAATCTTGGACTCTAAAGTCACAGACTACTGGCCATCCAATTCGATCTGCCAAATGACTCAGATTACCTATTTGCAACGTCAAACCCTTCTGGGGTTGATGAAAAACTGTATGACCGTGAGAGGCTACCGCATCCAGTTTACTAATATTTTCATTAATAATAAAGTCTCGAATTATGTCTCCAAGAAAGTTTGTAAATTCAAAATTGAGTTTTTCAAGTTCGGCGGAGTACAAATAAATCGATTTTCTCAATTTATCTTTCCATTCATTTTCATAATTAACAGTTTTGGAAGCCAATATCTCAAAGGACCATTTGCTAATTTTTGAAAACTTTACATACACAAGATCTATTCCATCCAACGAAGTACCTGACATACAGCCGATCATGTAATAACTATCGATCTCTCTTTGGGCAAATTGATTTCTGTTTAGAGTTAAAATAATTTTAAAAATAAATGATTAAAACGAACAATTGATTAGACATTTAGCAAAATTTAAAGCTTAAAATCATAATTTGACAATTGTATTTTATTGTAATTGACAAACTTTTGGGCTTAAAATTTAAACATTTATTTTTGATATCCTTTTAAAAAAAACCTTATAAATGTTACCAGAGAAGCAAGGATTATACTCCCCAGAATATGAGCACGACAACTGTGGTGCTGGATTCATTTGTAGTCTTCAGGGAAAGAAAACTAATGATATCATTCACAAAGCACTCGATATACTGGATTGTTTAGAGCACAGGGGTGCTGTTAGTGCTGATGGGAAAACGGGAGATGGTGCTGGTATTTTGATCGAAATCCCACATGAATTTTTAAAAGATCAGTGCAGTTTTAAACTACCTGAATATGGTGAGTATGCTGTAGGAATGGTTTTTTTACCAAAAAAAGAGAATCAAAGATCATTTTGTATTGGGGTTTTGGAATCTGAATTTAAGAATCAAGGTCTCAAAGTTTTAGGGTGGAGGAAAGTTCCAGTGAGAACTGAAATTGTTGGAAAAATAGCTGCCCAAACTGAACCAAAAATTATGCAGATTTTTGTGGGTAAAGGAAATAATAAAATTACCGAGCAAAATTTTAATAATAAATTATTTTGCGCAAGAAAAATCTCAGAACATAAAATATATGAATCCAATTTATCTCAAAACTCCTTTTTTTATATCCCCAGCTTATCAAATCGAACTGTAATTTATAAAGGGCTGCTTATTCCAAAAGATATTAAAGGATATTACTCTGATTTATCTGAGCCTAAAGTAGTAACAAAACTAGCTTTAGTTCATCAAAGATTTTCTACAAATACCTTTCCAACATGGGATCTAGCTCAACCATTTCGCTACATGTGCCACAACGGTGAAATAAATACTTACCGGGGAAATTTTAGCAGAATGGAAACAAGAGAAGAACTTCTTGAGAGTGAATTCTTTGGTGATGATATTAAAAAAATGCTACCCATAATTCTACCAGGAAAATCTGATTCTTGTTCAATGGATATGGCAGTTGAACTTCTGCTCTCTACCGGTAGATCACTTCCTGAGGTTATGATGATGTTAGTTCCTGAAGCATGGGAAAAACACACATACATGGATGATACAAAAAAAGCTTTCTATAAATTCAATTCATGTTTAATCGAGCCATGGGATGGCCCTGCTTCAATCCCATTTACTGATGGGAAATTTATTGGTGCCTTACTTGATAGAAATGGTCTAAGACCATCAAGATATACAGTTACTAAAGACGGGTATGTAGTGATGTCCTCAGAAACAGGAGTTTTGGAAATTGATCCCGCAAATGTTGAAATGCATGGAAGACTAGAGCCAGGAAAGATGTTCCTTGTTAATATGGACGAGGGAAGAATTGTACAAGATGATGAAATTAAAAAAATAATTACCTCAAAAAAACCATACGAGAAATGGATTAATGATAATTTAATCTTATTAAAAAATATACCATACAATAAAAAAATTGAACTTGCAGAAAAGGAAAGTTTTGAAACCAGAATGAGAATTTTTGGCTACACTCAAGAAGACGTATCTACAATAATATCCCCTATGTTAATTAGTGGAAAAGAAGCAATTGGCTCAATGGGCACCGATACACCACTAGCAGTTTTATCTGACAAACCACAATTACTTTTCAACTATTTCAAGCAGTTATTTGCTCAAGTTACAAACCCCCCTCTTGATGGAATTAGAGAAGAGATTGTAACTGATATTAGTTTGACTCTTGGTAAAGAATTTAACCTTTTCGAAATTTCTGACAAACATGCTAGCAAATTATATATAGAAAACCCAATTATTTCCAATGAGGATCTGGATAAAATCTCGTGTATTGATCAAAATAATTTAAAGGCAGTTAAAATTCCTATTCTATATGAGGTAGATATGGGTTTTAATGGAATTGAAATCTCTTTGGATGAGATCGTAAAAAATATTGACAAAGAAGTTTCAAATGGTGCAAATATTATTATTTTATCTGATAGAGGCGTTTCATCAACTCTGGCTCCCATTCCAGTATTGTTGGCCACATCTCATGTTCACAATTATTTCAAAAGACATAAAAAAAGGTCTTCATTTGGTATTATTTTAGAATCAGCTGAACCAAGGGAACCTCATCACTTCGCGTTACTTTTTGGTTATGGGGCAAGCGCTGTCAATCCTTACATGGTAAATGAAATAATTCAATATCAGTCTAAAAGCAACGAACTATCGATCAATGCTAACATAGCAGTTGAAAATTTCAATAAAGCAATTGCAAAAGGTATTGTGAAAATAATGAATAAAATAGGTATATCAACATTAAACTCTTACAGAGGTGCTCAAATTTTTGAAGCTCTTGGTCTATCTAAAAAATTCATTGATGAGTTCTTTACTAATACTCCGACTCGAATTGAGGGAATTGGACTATATGAAATTGAAAAAGACGTAAATAATAGGCACACTAGGGCATTTATCCATGAATCTAATTTGGGATTATCCCTTGAAATTGGTGGAGAATACAGGTGGAGAAGAGATGGTGAAGCTCATGTTGTAAACCCCTCAACAATCTCAACTCTTCAGCAGGCTGTTAGAAATAAAAGCTTTGACAAATACGAAAGCTTTGCCAAGTTAATCAATGATCAAAATCATAAATTAATGACTTTGCGTGGGTTATTTGAGTTTTCGAATTTTGATCCAATTCCAATAAATCAGGTTGAACCATGGACCGAAATCGTTAAAAGGTTTAAAACAGGTGCAATGTCATTGGGTTCTATAAGTCAAGAAGCTCATGAGAATCTTGCCGTTGCGATGAACAGAATTGGAGGAAAAAGTAATTCTGGTGAAGGCGGCGAAGACCCCAAAAGATTTCTTCCTGATGAAAATGGTGATTTAAAAAACTCAGCAATCAAACAGGTCGCATCTGGAAGATTTGGTGTTTCAAGTCATTACTTGAGCTCTGCTAAAGAAATTCAAATTAAAATGGCTCAAGGAGCTAAACCAGGGGAGGGCGGTCAACTACCAGGTCCTAAAGTAAATCCCTACATTGCCTCAGTTAGAAATTCCACTCCATATGTTGGATTAATTTCACCTCCTCCACATCACGATATATATTCAATTGAGGATCTCTCACAATTGATTTACGATTTAAAGAATGCAAATAGAAAAGCAAGAATTAACGTCAAGTTAGTTTCTGAAGTTGGAGTTGGAACTATTGCAGCTGGGGTTGCAAAAGCTAAAGCCGATGTAATTTTAATTTCAGGCTATGATGGTGGGACTGGCGCCTCCCCTTTAACATCATTAAAACATGCTGGATTGCCCTGGGAGCTAGGAATCGCAGAGGCCCAACAAACCTTGGTCTTAAATGGTCTCAGAAGTAGAGTCGTTCTTGAATGTGATGGTCAATTGAAAACTGGAAGGGACGTTGCTATTGCATGTTTGCTTGGTGCTGAAGAATTCGGATTTTCAACCGCTCCTTTAATTGCAAGTGGCTGTATTATGATGAGGGCGTGCCATTTAAACACTTGTCCAGTTGGAATTGCAACTCAAGATCCAGATTTAAGAAAAAATTTTAATGGAAAACCGGAACACGTAATTAACTACATGTATTTTGTTGCTGAAGAATTAAGACAAATAATGTCAGAGCTTGGATTTAGAAGTGTAAATGAGATGGTAGGTCAATCTCAGAAATTAAACATGAACAAAGCTATTAACCATTTTAAAGCTGAGGGAATTGATCTTTCCAAAATTCTTTACAAACCGCATAAAAATATTTCAGAAGATTTAATTGAGAGAAATACAGAGCTTCAAAACCATAATTTAGAAAATGTAATAGATTTTAAGATATTAGATGATGCGAAAAGTGCAATTTTTAATAAGAAGTCAACTGAATTAAATTATAAAATTAAAAACACTGATAGAACAATAGGTGCAATTTTAAGTAATGAAATTTCAAACCTACATGGGCCGGACGGACTTCCAAAAGATACTTTGAAATTGAATTTTTTTGGAACTGGTGGTCAGAGCTTTGGTTGTTTTGCCACAAAGGGTTTGTTGATGAAAATTACCGGAACCACCAACGATTATTTTGGAAAGGGGCTCTCTGGCGCAACGATTATTGCAAAGGTGCCAGACGAAGCTTCATTCAAATCTAATGAAAATATAATTACAGGTAATGTTGCACTGTACGGTGCTACGAATGGTGAAGCATATGTAAATGGTATTGCAGGTGAAAGGTTCTGTGTAAGAAATTCTGGAGCTAAGGCTGTTGTGGAGGGAATTGGTGATCATGGGTGTGAATACATGACAGGTGGTGTTGCTGTAATACTTGGGAATTTTGGGAGAAATTTTGCAGCTGGCATGAGTGGTGGTATAGCCTACATTTTTAGTAAGAGTGGATTCTTTGATGAGAAAAAATTTAACCTTGAAATGGTAGAATTAGAAGATTTAAACATTAATGATAAAGACGAAGTTTTATCCCTAATCAAAAACCATCAAAAATATACTGGAAGTAAAATTGCTGGTCAAATTTTAAATGATTGGAACAGTTCCATTAAAAATTTTATCAAAGTAATGCCAACTGACTATAAAAAAGCTCTAGAAATTCTTGAAAGAAGTAAAAAAGAAAATAAAATTAGTTAACTATGGGAAAGTTAAGGGGATTCATGGAGTATGACAGAATTAGAGAAACTGTCGAAACACCAAAAAAAAGAATCAAAAATTATAAAGAGTTTACAGTTGCTCCAAATAATGTCGAATTACAGGAACAAGGAGGAAGGTGTATGGATTGCGGAGTTCCTTTTTGCCATAGCGGTTGCCCTTTAGGTAATTTGATACCTGATTTTAATGACGCTGTACATAAAAATGAGTGGCAAAAAGCGCTAAATATTTTACACTCTACCAATAATTTTCCTGAATTTACTGGTAGACTCTGCCCCGCCCCATGTGAGGAGGCTTGCGTATTGGGGATAATTAATCCACCTGTATCAATAGAATTAATTGAAAAATACATTGTTGAAAGGGGGTTTTCGGAAGGCTGGATCAAGCCTAAACCCCCTACAAACAGAACAAAAAAAACTATTGCTGTAATTGGATCGGGGCCTGCTGGATTGGCAGCTGCGCAGCAACTCAATCGCGCTGGACATAACGTTACTGTTTTCGAGAGAGATAATAAAATTGGTGGATTGCTTCGTTATGGAATCCCAGATTTTAAGATGGAAAAAAATGTCATAGATCGACGCTTAGAAATTCTTGAGGCGGAGGGTATTACATTTAAATGTAATGTTGAGGTTGGTAAAACTATTAAAACTGAGAACATCGAAAAGGATTTTGATGCAGTTTTACTTTGTACTGGAGCTAGTATAAAAAGGGAACTTCCAATTCCTGGTGCAGACCTCAATGGAGTGATACAGGCTATGGACTTCCTACCCCATAATAATAAAGCCGTTGATGGACAACATGAACGTGTATCCAAATATTTGGCTAAAGGTAAGAATGTTATTGTTATTGGAGGAGGAGATACTGGTTCAGACTGCATTGGAACCTCTAACCGCCAAGGTGCAAAAAGCGTAACTAATTTTGAGATCATGCCCAAACCAGCTGATGGAAGAACTGAAGAAAACCCCTGGCCCTATTGGCCTTTCAAACTTAAAACCAGTTCTTCACATGAAGAGGGAAGCCATCGAGAGTGGAGTATACTGACAAAGGAATTTATTGGTGATGAAAAAGGAAACCTCAAAGGTTTAAAGACCGTTGAAGTAGAATGGAAAAAAATCCCCGGAGAGCGACCTCAATTGAAGGAAATAAGAGGTTCTGAGAGAGAATGGCCTTGTGAATTGGCTCTTTTAGCCTTGGGGTTTACAGGTCCAGAGAAATCACTGCCAGAGCAATTTGGATTAACCTTTGACCCAAGAGGAAATATTAAAGGAGAAAATAAATACCAAACCAGTAAATCAAATATTTTTACTGCTGGAGATGCAAGAAGAGGTCAATCCCTAATTGTGTGGGCTATCTCAGAAGGCAGAGAAGCCGCACACCAAATTGACACACACTTGATGGGTAGTTCGGATCTTCCGTTAAAAAATATGTCAGGAGATTTGTTGGCAATATAAACTTTGTAAAATTCTCCTATTAAAGGACTTTTTTTAGCCTCCCTTTTTTTAAATAAATTAGCTAAATCTGCATAGCCTAATATCAATTAGTTTTTCTATTCGTCAAAAATAAATCTTTTGACCGTTTCGTTAAATATTTTTTTTAAAATTCAATATTTATTAACCTTAGTTACTAGGATATGACTGGATTTCAAATTTTTTTGTTAAAAAAAGTAAACGAATTTTAAGGAAACTTTTATTTAAAGTGCTAAAGATTTAAAAAAGTTTGCAAAGTAGATTGTAAATGCTTTGCCATTTAAGAGACTCTTTAAAAAACATTGGGGGTTCCCCTGAATTTTTATTGTAGAGTAATAGATAGCATAATATTTCTATTAAAACAGATTTCAATTTTACTGAAAAAAGTTCCAGACCAAGCCAAAACGAATCGATGAATCACGATAAGGAGTATAGGGGGCGGAATAAAAATTATATCCCGTAATATCACTGTTGAAGTGCTCATACTTAAAAAATAAGCGAGTTTGCTGTATTTTGGCATTAACAAAAAAGTCTAACCTTGGAAATTTTCCAATTTTCGTGTGGTTTTGAGAAACAAATTCCCCCAAATGTGCGCTGTACCTGTCAGCATAGAATTCAGTAAAATACTGAGCCGTGACACCAGTTTGTAAATATAGGGCCTTGTTAAAAAGTTCACTTGAAAAAAGAAAAGATGATCTCAAATTCCACTCAGGAACATTAAGTGGAGCGAAGTCATTCTCATTACTACCATTAGAAACCATCTGATACTGGGCTGTATTGGCCAAGGTGAATTTCCAAAAATTTAGTTCTTGATAAAAACGTAATTTAAGATATCTAATTTCACTATCAAATTGTTCTGGAGTTACCACCAGTTCCTCCTGCTTTTTTTTCAAAACTAAAGAATAGGAAATCTTTTTAAGTATAGGGTTTAAGTTTCTGAAGTAAGTATAGTTTTTGAGTAATTCATATTGGCCTTCAAAAGTTCCCCAAATAGGATGTCCAAAAGAAAAATTCAGTGAATTAGTCAATTGATTCTTAAAACTCGGGTTGAACCAATCGTATTCAATAAAGTTGCTTCGATTCAGAAAAAAGTTAAAATTAGGAGTCTGTGATCTTAGATTTAGCTTTGCTTTGGTAAAAATACCATTATTATAATCTCTATTGATAGCAACTGAAATGAATTGGCTAGAGTACTCTTTTTTTGCAGAGAAATAACCCTCTGCTTTAAAATCAAATTTTAAAAATGTTTTTTTCCAATAGGAAGAAAGGGCCAACTGATTGGCCTTAATTTCGGTAGGGTTGGGTCCGTAATCAAACGGCTCATCCGGGTTTTTGGTATTTTCAGGTAAACTGATGCTGTAATCCCAATGGATCAATCGTAAACCTGCTTTGAGTTCTCCCAAGTTCTTTTCATGATATATGGCATATAATTCATTATCCATCACATCAAGTGACGTGCGTGTCTCAAATATAGCTGTGCCTGAAACTGTACCAAAAAAAGAATTTGATGTTGAATTATTGAAAATAAAATGTTTTCCTTCGAAATTTAGTTTATGCCCAAAAGTCAGGATTTTAGGTTTTTCATAATTTTTCATCTTATCATAACCACCCAATTTTGCGTCATACTGATGATCTATATAATAACGCCTACCAATAAGTGTGTTATCTGAATTGACATTGTTGATCAATCTAGATCGATCTAAAAAACCATCGTAATCAAAATCCTCAATTGCTTTTTCAAAAAAATAAACATTAAGTGAATCTAAACCGCCATTAGCTTGATTTTCAATTCTTTGTGCTGCAAAATGGGAGCGCTGTCGATAACGATAATTTTTACTAGTGTAATTGGAAGCAAAGCGAAGATTAGTTCCCCCCCCAAGTGTATTGATATAATTTCCAAGTGAGCGAAAGGCTTTGTGTGCCAGAGTGATATTGAGGCGTGGTGAAGTATTCAACGTAATCAACGCATCTACTAATTGTCCTTGTTCAAATACAGTTTTAAAAAACAATTCTGTCAATGGAGAGGGCACCTCATAATACCCAATTTCGTCTTCCTCCATATATCCATAATGCTTTGCCCTAGCTCCGATGTCGGGGATTAGTTTTTGATCTTGGAAATCATACCCCAGTTTGTTGTAAGTCTCACCCACATTGGCAAAAGGAAGCAATTCAAAGTAGTCTTTACGCAGATAATTAAAGTGATAGTCTTTGTTAACGGTCAATGTGGTATCTATGTGCTTTACACTTCCATCAGAATAATAAATTTTATAATCCTCAATGGTCACCTCTTCCATTTCTTTAATTGGTTTTTGTGCGATCTCCCGCGCCTTTAGCATTCGTATATTGTATTGAGTTCTTTCAATAGAGAAAGAGTCCAACAACTGAATGATCAATGAATTGCATATAAACCTACTGTCGTGATCAAACCCAATGTCATTCATGTATTTAAATTGCGGAGTTAAATTTTCGGCAATTGAGTCCGGAATTTTGGGAAGGGTATCCAAGACAATATTTTTTATAATTCCAGGTTTAGGTAGCCTAAAAAACAAAAACAACAAAGAATCTCTGCGGCTGATTTTTTTTTCCTTGATCTCAAGGCTGTCATTTGCAATAGATAAACTATCACTAACCTCCTCATCAATTACAGAAAACCCGATTACTTCGAGGGTATTATTCGGTGAAGCGACTTGGTCTTCAGTGACCTGATTTTCTTGCGCATGGGTCTGATAGGCAACCATAAGCAAAAAAATAAGGAAGAGTCGCTTCATTAAAATCAATTTGATGCGAAGTTAAAATAATTGTACTTAATTTGGGTTCACTAAACTAAACGAATATAGGGTTTTGTTGATCAGACAAATTACATCAGATACAGAAGCGGGAACAGACGAAGCCGGCAGGGGTTGCTTGGCTGGGCCTGTTACTGCTGCTGCGGTGATCTTGCCTTCAGATTTTGAATTGGCCGAATTAAACGACTCCAAAAAACTAACCGAAAAACAACGCTATTATCTTCGTCCTCAAATAGAAGCGAAAGCCATAGCTTTTTCCTTCGCACATGTTTACCCTGATGAAATTGACAAAATCAATATTCTCAATGCCAGCATAAAGGCGATGCATTTAGCATTGTCACAATTGTATTTAACTATTGATTTTATAGCTGTAGATGGCAATTGTTTTCACCCCTTTAAATCGGTTCCCCATGAATGTGTCATCATGGGAGACGGCAAATACCAGAACATAGCTGCAGCCTCTGTGCTGGCCAAAACCTACCGAGATGATTACATGAAAAAAATTCATCAAGAATTTTCGAAATACTCCTGGGATAAGAACAAGGGTTATCCGACCAAATTACATCGTGAGGCTATTTCAAAATATGGAACTACCCCCCATCACCGAAAATCTTTTCAATTGCTACCAAAACAATTAGTACTAAAACTTTGATCTTTACTATCAGTGTTGAAAAGTCAGTTGAATTTAATCTACCCATTATCATAAAATTGAAGACCCGATTTAATATTTTTGATAATGATGATCAAAAGATTTTTATCCTTAACCTCTATCTGGCTTATAATAGGTTGTAAACCCAATATTGGTATGGAAATCAATCTGATTGAGTTGGTTCCACAGAACACTAGTGTTGTTGCCCAAATCAACGACAGTATTTCTTTAAAGAATTCAAATTTATTAACTAAAATCTTTTCATTAAATGATGATTTAAAAAAAACTATCCAAAACATCATACCCGAAAACACCCCCTCCCCTCATTTGGTTTTTATTACTCCTTTGGGAAGAAATGAAAATGTTGTAGGTCTCATTTGCAGAAGGAATCCAATGGACAGCGTTGTTTCGGGAATGAAGACAATTAAATATAGTGGAAAAACCATTGGGACTATAGAAAAAGAGGGACAAACTTTTTACAGCACACATTTAGGACATTTTAAAATGTTGTCCCAGTCTCAACTAGTGATCGAAAATGGAATTCGAAATTTTCAAAAACAACAGCGAGGGATAACTAGCCAGGCATTTTATAAGCTAGCAAAAAGTATGGATGAGGATTTGGCTATTAATTTTATATTACATCCTACCTCTTTTCCACTGGCAAATGATTTTTTCCCTAACAATCCACTTTTTCCTGATACCGGGCGAGATTGGATTGAATTGGGTATGGAGATTTCGGAAAATGCTATAAACCTCAATGGAGTAGCCTTTCTAAATGACTCTATTCCGGATGGTTTGTTCTTGGTAAAAAATATGAAACCGAAAAAATTATCGCTATCCAAGATTGTTCCTGAAAACTTCACCAGCTACCTTGGTTTTCCAATAGAAAATATGGAACAATTGGAGGATAATTTTAAGCGATACAGCAGACACTTAAATTTACCTTTCAAAGGCACTGATTTTTCTGCAATGAAAAATCTGAACGAGATAGCTTGGATTAATGTAGATAACAAAAAGTCAATTGTCTTTAACATAGACGATATTCAAGAAAACTTCCCAGATTTCCTATCAACGGAAAATGAAACAAAAAAATTTCGCAATTTATCCTACTACCCTTGTACTATTCCTGAGGACCTTAATTCTTTAATCGATATTTTTGGTGACAAAATTGATCCCAAATGGGCCTGCTGGCATGAAAATCTTCTGATCATGAGCGAAACAGAATCAGGATTGAAAAATCTTATAGGAAGTTATTTGGACCGAAATACATTGGATCGCCTCTCCTCCTATAAAAACTTGGAGGAAAAACTTTCAGATGAAAATTCATTTTTATGGGTCGGTAACACTAAAAATTTGGTAAAATACTGGTTGCAAAATAAAATAAAAAAGAACATCAAAAATTTACCTATTGACGAGTACCCCTTTGTTGCCTTCCAAGGCTTAGCTGAACCTGATTTTACCCACCTTCACCTTTGTTTTCAAAAAAACCTGACTTCAGATAACAAAACGGGAGTAAAAAATGCATATAACCTGGAACTCAATAAGCGTCCAATCATCCCTCCTCAATGGTTCAAAAATCACAGAAATAAAGGTATGGATGTAGTTGTTCAGGATAGCGACAACGTACTTTATCTATTCTCTAATACAGGTAAATTGTATTGGAAAAAACAGTTGTCTGGTAAAATTATTGGAAGTATCCAACAAGTCGATCTATATAAGAATAACCGTTGGCAACTTGCTTTTAGGACAGCCGATCGAATGATGATACTCGACCGAAACGGAAAAATTGTTAAGCCCTTTAACATCAAACTTCCCAAAAGTATCAATCCCCTCCCTCTATCTGTTTTTGATTACGACAATAATCGCAATTACCGCTTTTTGATTGCTCAGGATCGTACACTCTTGATGTTCAATAACCGCGGAAAAAAACTCAATGGATTTACCCTTAAAAAAGTTAATGCTAATATCGTTAGTCCTCCAAAACACATTCGCTTACAAAGCAAGGATTATATTCTAATCCCAATGGAAAATAATACTTTAAAAATCGTTTCCCGAACCGGAAAAGATCGTGTCAAAGTCAAAGGTAAAGTTGACTTTACTGAGAATGGTATTTTTTCATATCTCAATACTTTTGCAACAAGCGATCAAGGAGGGAATTTGATCCAGATTGACACCAAAGGAAACATGGTGGCCTCCAAATTAAACTTAGCTGCAGACCATCGCATTGATGCTACTACAAAAACTTTGGTGACAATCTCAGAGAATACCATTAACATAAAGGGTATTCCTGTTAACCTCCCTTTTGGAGAATACACCTCACCCAAAATATTTTATCTCAACAATACACTTTATTTCAGCACTACTGATCTAAGTAACCAAAAGGTATATTTATTTTACAGCAATGGTGAATCGGTTGAGGGCTTTCCGGTCTATGGAAAATCAGCAATCGATCTATCTAACAGTGACAAGGATAAATCCTTGGAAATGTTAGTGAGCACAGCAGATAACAGTATTCTAATTTATGAAATCAATTAATAATCACTGCCTCAAACACTTCGGCAAAGTGTTTTATAAATTTGTCTTTTACTTCTTTCTCATTGACCTGCTCATTCAACTCTTTCGCCAGTGAGGTTACCCCTTTACCTTGAATGCCACAGGGTACTATGTAATCGAAATAAGATAAATCAGTGTTGACATTCAGGGCAAACCCGTGCATAGTAACCCAGCGACTTGCTCTTACACCCATAGCGCATATTTTTCGGGCAAAAGGGGTATTCAAATCCAACCAAACCCCTGTTTCTCGATCACTTCTCGCACCATTTACTCCAAAGTCAAACAAGGTTTTGATGATCACCTCCTCAAGACAACGCAAATACTTATGGATATCGGTAAAAAAATTATCTAAATCCAAAATGGGGTAGCCTACAATCTGTCCGGGGCCATGGAAAGTGATATCTCCCCCGCGATTGGTTCTAAAAAAAGAAATGCTTTTAGCGGTCAATTCATTTTTATTTAATAGCAAATGTTCCATTTTTCCGCTTTTACCTGTTGTAAAAACAGGAGGGTGTGTCACAAAAAAAAAGTGATTGTCTGTTGGAAAAGGGCATTCCAGTTTTCGGTTTTCTTTTTTACGGGCAATGATTTTAGAAAAAAAATCCTCTTGTTTTTGCCAAGCTATTTCATATGAAAGTGACCCCCAATCTGCTACTTTTATCGTCCTATTCATCATGGGTCCCAACGCTCAGGGTTATTCAAAATCACCAGGGCCGCAATTACACCGGGTACCCAACCACATAAGGTCAGTAAAAAGACAATAATGATTGAGCCACAGCCTTGGTCTAATACAGAAAGAGGTGGGAAAAGGATCGATAAAAGGACACGCCAAAAATTCAAATTACCATGCTTTTGGCAAAGATAGGAAATTTGATTACCGATTACTTGAGACTGATTATATTTGCAAAAATCAAATGGCCTAATGGCGCAACTTTCAGAGCAAGAACAAGTAAGGAGAGAAAAGCTAATAGCACTCCGCAAATTGGGGATTAACCCCTACCCAGCAACATTATATCCGGTAGATGCAAATTCCAAAAGCATCAAAAAGGACTTTAGTGAAGGCAAAACCGTCACATTAGCCGGGCGATTGATGTCTCGTAGGATTCAAGGTAAGGCCAGTTTTGCAGAATTGCAAGACAGCGAGGGTCGAATTCAAGTCTATTTCAACAGAGACGAAATTTGCCCTGACCAAGACAAAACCCTCTATAATGAAGTATACAAAAAACTACTCGATATTGGAGATATCATAGGTGTTGAAGGGAATCTTTTTACCACACAGGTAGGTGAAAAAACCGTTATGGTAAAATCCTTTTCCGTGCTTAATAAAACCTTACGTCCACTTCCCCTTCCCAAAACCGATGCCGAGGGAAATGTCTATGATGACTTCAATGATCCCGAACAGCGCTATCGCCAGCGTTATGTCGATTTGATTGTCAATCCTAAAGTAAAAGACACCTTTGTCAAACGAACAAAGATCACCAACAGCATAAGAAATTTTTTTAACGAAAAAGGCTATCTGGAAGTCGAAACTCCTGTATTACAACCCATCCCAGGGGGTGCGGCAGCCCGTCCTTTCGTTACCCACCACAACGCTCTGAATATCCCCTTATACCTAAGAATAGCCAATGAATTGTATCTAAAACGTCTTATTGTAGGAGGTTTTGACGGGGTCTATGAATTCTCCAAAGACTTCAGAAATGAAGGAATGGATCGCACCCACAATCCCGAGTTTACGGTCATGGAACTCTATGTGGCTTATAAGGACTATTTCTGGATGATGGAAACTACCGAGGCGTTATTGGAAAAAGTAACCTTAGATACCCATGTTACAACAAAAGTTACTGTGGGAGATCACAAAATTGATTTTAAAGCTCCCTACCCCCGTATTCCCATTTTAGAAGCTATCAAAACCCATACCGGATTTGATATTGCCGATATGGACGAAAATCAATTGCGTGAAACGGCAAAAAAATTGGGGATAGAAGTAGACGATACCATGGGAGAAGGCAAATTGATCGATGAAATTTTTGGAGAAAAATGTGAACACCATTACGTTCAACCTACCTTTATCACCGATTACCCTAAATCTATGAGTCCTCTGACGAAAGAGCATCGCGAAAATCCAAAATTAACGGAGCGTTTTGAATTGATGGTGAATGGAAAAGAGCTGGCCAATGCCTATTCTGAATTGAATGATCCTATTGACCAAAGAGAGCGTTTTGAGGCCCAATTGGCCCTGAGTGAAAAAGGAGACGATGAAGCTATGTTTATAGATCAAGATTTTCTGCGTGCTTTGGAATACGGTATGCCGCCGACCTCAGGAATCGGGATTGGGATTGACCGCCTGGTAATGCTGATGACCAACAATAGCTCAATACAGGAAGTACTACTTTTCCCTCAGATGAAACCAGAACAAAAAGCCATCCCCCTTTCTAAAGAAGAAAAGTTGATTTTAGAACTCCTTAAAAAAGAAAGTCCAACCTTCCTATACAACCTTAAAAAACAAAGTGGTTTAAGTAACAAAAAATGGGATAAAACGATTAAAACATTGACGAAAAATAAGCTGGCAAAAGTATTTAAAGATGATCAAGGACTTTGGGTGGGGTTACCAAATTGAATTTTAAAAAATTAGAGTGGTAATGTAAGCATTTATGGGCCCCAAGCCGTGTTTCTCACTCCCATAAATATTTCGCCATAATAACAATTTTATTTGAATTCAACCATGATAACTAACCTATTGAAAGTTATAGATTATCTCTTTAAAAACTTTTTAGCCAATCCTCAAAGGCCGAGATGGTAAAAGCAATGTCTTCCTCTGAGAGGGCATCGTTAAGGAAATAACTCTCAAAAGCACTAGGAGGCAAATACACTCCTCGATCAAGCATACCATGGAAGTATTTTTTAAAGTTTTCGTTATTCCCCAATGCGGCTGATTCAAAATCAACCACAGGCTTTTGGGTAAAATGAAGTGAGAGCATTGAGCCATAGCGATTAATCTGATAGTGAATTCCTTTTTTATCTAATACTGTTTCCATGCCTTGATGAAGCATTTCGGTCTTTTTTTCAAGGCTTTCAAAAACATCGGGATTATTGTCGAGGTATGTTAGCATAGCGAATCCCGCCTCCATGGCAAGAGGATTACCACTCAAAGTTCCAGCTTGATAAACCGGACCTTCAGGAGCCAAATGCTTCATTATTTCATTTCTTGCTGCGAGAGCACCAACAGGAAGTCCCCCTCCTAAAACCTTTCCATAGGTACAGATGTCAGCTTTAATTTTAAGGCATTCTTGTGCCCCACCCTTAGCCAAACGAAATCCAGTCATTACCTCATCAAAAATCAGTAGTGCATTATGTTCATCGCAAAGTTTTCGTAACCCCCAAATAAATCCTGATTTGGGTGGAATACACCCCATATTTCCGGCAACTGGTTCAATGATAATGGCTGCTATTTGTTCTGGATGTTGTTCAAAGTGAATGGCAACACTTTCAAGATTATTGTATTTCGCCGAAAGGGTGTCTTTGGCAGTACCTTGAGTAACTCCAGGACTGTTGGGGGCTCCAAAAGTAACTGCACCACTTCCAGCTTGAATCAAAAAAGCGTCTGAATGGCCGTGATAACATCCGGCAAACTTGATAATTTTTTCTTTTCCTGTAAAACCCCTTGCCAATCGCACAGCACTCATACATGCTTCTGTTCCGGAATTGACCATTCTTATTTGGTCAATATTAGGAATCATTTTTACCGCTAATTCGGCAATTTGTGTTTCCAATTCAGTAGGCATACCATATGAAGTTCCTCTATCTGCTCTCTCCTTAACTGCCTTTATAACAGGTTCAAACGCATGTCCTAAAATCATTGGACCCCAACTGGAAATGTAGTCGATAAAGGTATTACCGTCCTCATCAAATAGGTAAGCTCCTTTGGCTTTTTGCACAAAAATAGGGGTTCCTCCAACGGCTTTAAAAGCACGGACGGGAGAATTTACTCCTCCAGGAATTACATTCATAGCGGACTGAAATAGGGTGCTGCTTCTCTGGTATCGCATAGCTATTGAGCTTGAGGAATAATTAAATTTTGACCTAAAAATATGGTACTGTTTTCAAGTTTATTTTCTTGAACAATGAGCTGTAAATCAACTTTATATTTTTTGGAAATAGAATATAGGGTATCACCTTTTTGCACCTTATGAATTTTGTGTTCAGTAATTACAACCTTTTGTTCAATTTCTTTTTTTGCCTTTCTTTTTTTGAGGTCGTACCTATCCAGACGATAACGTTCGATCAAACTGATGAGTTTATCAGGGTATTTGGGGTCGGTAGCATAGCCTGCTTTTTTAAGTCCTTTGGCCCAGGCTTTATAATCATTTTTTTTTATATCGAAAAGAAAGTCGTATCGGGAACGACTTGTCAAAAAGAGGGAATGATCCCGATAAGATTTGCGTGGGTCTTTATAAACCCTAAAGCATTCTCCTTTTTTATCGTCATCGTGATAGATCCGTTTGCCCTTCCATTCTTTATGACATTTGATGCCAAAATGATTGTTGGCTTGTGTAGCTAATCGGCTGTCCCCCATTCCCGATTCGAGTATAGCTTGTGCCAAAGTAATGCTGGCGGGAATGTCATAGGATTTCATTTCCTGTTGCGCCACTTCAGCATAGGTTTTTACATAACGATCCACCCGCTCTGCTACCGATAGTTTTTTGTAGGATTTTAGAGGTTTGATTTGTGTTTCCGTGGACTTGGCCAAGATATATTCGGTGGATTTGACAATGTTACTGGAGGCTTTAATTTTAACTTTTTTGGCACTGCCACAACTGTTGATAATCAGTGTTAGAATTAAAAATACAGAGGTCAAATAGTGATTTTGGGCCATTTTTTTTTGGATAGTTTTTGGTTCATGCCCTCGATGCTCTGTAAGCCTCCTGTGTGAATGACCAATATCTTTTTTCCCCTGGGCCATTTTTTATTTTTTATTAGATCAAAAATACCAAAAAGGAGCTTTCCGGTATAAACGGGATCCAAAGGAGTTTTAAAATTTTTATTAAAGGTATTGATAAAATTGATCAGATCATGTGAAACTTTTGCATATCCTCCAAAGCTAAAATCGTGATTTATGGTCCAATTTTGCTTAAGGGTCCATTTTTTGATTTCTCCTTCGAGACTTAGATTTCTCAAAGCAGAAAAACCCATAATCTTTTGATGGGGTGACGCGCTTTCGATCAAACCGGCCAAAGTGCCACCCGTACCAACACTACAAGCAATCAAATCAAAGCAGGCATCGTCATCTGTTAGAATTTCCATGCAACCTTTTACAGCCAGTGAATTGGTCCCCCCCTCAGGCAGGGGATAAAATACTCCAAACTTTTTTTTAAGTTGCATCATCAACTCCGGCAGGTGCTTTTGACGGTAGTCGGACCGAGAAATGGGATATAAAATCATACCTTGATCTTGACAAAATTGTAGGCTAGAGTTCAACTTTCTTTCTTCTTCTCCCCTAACGACGCCTATGGTTTTAAATCCCATAATCTTCCCGGCAGCAGCAGTTGCTGTAAGGTGGTTGGAAAATGCCCCACCAAAAGTCAATAAGATATTGAATCCCTCTTGTTTTGCTTGTAGCAAATTGTATTTAAGTTTTCTGAATTTATTTCCTGAAACGGTAGGATGCAGTTGATCTTCCCTCTTAAGCGTAATCTCAGAACCATCGATGGAGGTCAGGAATTGATTAACCGAATTTTGATTCAGAAATAAGGACATAATCATGACAAAATTAAAGGATAAACTTTAAATATGGCTACATTTGATGGGCATATATGGAACGTGATTTACCACTTGAAGAAGAAGATTTTTATTTATCTCCCGAGGGATATCGAGTCTTTACAGAAAAGTACCACCGAAAAAGGGGGTATTGTTGTCAGTCTAATTGCAGACACTGCCCCTATGGTTTTGATCCAAAAACTGTAGTTTAATTTCGGCACAGTTTTTGTTTAATTTTTACAAAAAATCATCATGAAAAGAATTTATTTATTGTTGTTGCTCCCTTTGTTAGGGTGTAGCTCCATCAGCGTTTTTACAGACCATGATTCGGGAGTTGATTTTTCAGACTACAAAACTTTTGCATATTTCAAACCAGGAATTGATAAGGTGGAAATTTCAGATCTTGACAAGCGTAGGATCATGAAAGCGATTGACCTTCAAATGTCAAAAAAATCAATGATAAAATCTGATATGCCGGATCTGTTGGTGAGCATCAATACTATTGCAAAGGAAAAAGTGTATGTAAACAATATGAATTTTGGTTTCTGGGGTTGGGGATGGAATCCATGGATGTGGGGGCCCAACCAAAACACCGTTTCCAGTAGAACCGAAGGTGTGCTTTACATTGATTTGATCGATGCCAAAACAAAACAATTGGTTTGGCAAGGTAAAGGGAAAGGCGGCATCAGTGAATATACCAAAAACCGTGATGAGAGGATAGCAATTTTTGTTTCGGAGATTTTAAAAAATTATCCTCCTGGCTCATCTATTTTGAATTAAATCAGGTCTTCAGCAGCTTTCAGTGCCTGGGGGATTCCGGCAGAGTTTTTTCCTCCGGCTGTAGCGAAAAAGGGTTGTCCCCCACCACCACCTTGTATAAATTTACCAAGTTCTCGGACAATCTTTCCAGCATCCATAGACTTATCTTTTACCAATTTTTTTGAAATATAACAACTGAGAATAGGTTTGTCGTCTTTTGCAGATCCAAGCACTACAAAGAGGTCATCTCGATTTTTACCCAACTCAAAAGTAAGGTCTTTTATGGCTTGTGCGTCTAAATCAACCTCTTTTGCCAAAAAGGCAATTCCTTTATGATGTTGTATTTCTTTTTGTGCCTCTTGGGCCAAGATTTGACTCTTGAGTTTTCTGAGATCGTTGAGTTCTTTTTTTAAGATTAGATTTTCGGTTTGCAATTGAGTGACTGCCTTGGTTAAGTCTTGTGGATTTTTCATCAAACTGTTGACTTGTTCCAACAGCTGATTTTGATCTTCAAAATATTTTAGGGCAGTCTCTCCGGTAATGGCTTCAATTCTTCGAATACCAGCCGCAACAGCAGTTTCGGCAGTAATCTTAAAATGCCATATATCAGATGTATTTTCTACATGTGTTCCTCCACAGAGTTCTATGGATTGACCAAAGCGAATGGTTCTAACCGTATCCCCGTATTTTTCTCCAAAAAGAGCCATGGCTCCATTAGAAATGGCTTGATCATAGGGAACATTTCTGCTTTCCTCCAATGGAATTTGTTCTTTGATTCGGGCATTGACAAATTGTTCAACAGCAATTAATTCCTCCAGAGTGAGTTTGGCAAAATGCGAAAAGTCAAATCGGAACATTCCCGAGTGTACCATTGATCCTTTTTGTTCTACATGGGTTCCCAAAATGGATCGCAGAGCTTGGTGCATGAGGTGTGTTGCACTGTGATTACAGGCAGTTTTAAATCGTTGACTTTGGTCTACTTCAGCATTGAATTTGGCATGGAGATCTATCGGTAGAGTTTTAGAATAGTGAAGAATAAGGTCATTTTCCTTTTTTGTGTCAATGATGTAATGGATAACACCATTGGAGGCTTCTAAGTAACCCTTGTCCCCTACCTGACCACCACTTTCGGGATAGAAAGGAGTAATATTGAATACCAATTGGAATAATTCTCCCTCTTTTTTAGAGCTTACTTTTCTGTATTTGGTTATGCTCACGGGAGTAGACAAAAGGTCGTAACCTACAAATTCTTCTTCATCGTCTTGCTTGATAATTTGCCAGTCGTCAGTGGCAGAAACAGCAGCAGCTCGAGAACGTTCTTTTTGTTTGGTCATCTGGGCATCAAACCCATCTTCATCTACTTGATAACCCCGCTCCCTTGCGATAAGTGCGGTGAGATCGAGTGGAAAACCAAAGGTGTCGTAGAGTTCAAAGGCTTTGGTTCCGTTCACGGTCATGTCTTTTGAGGACACTAAAACAGTGTCCAGAAGGGTTAGGCCCTGATCTAATGTTCTGAGGAAGGACATTTCTTCCTCTCTGATAACATTGACAGAAATACTTTTTTGCTTTTCTAACTCTGGAAAAACAGATTTGAGTTGGTTGTTGAGGGTATTGACCAAATGGTAAATAAAAGGTTCTTTTTGTTTGAGAAAGGTAAAACCATAGCGTATGGCTCTTCTGAGAATCCTTCTGATAACATAGCCTGCACCGGTATTGGAGGGCAATTGTCCATCTGCAATGGCCATGTAAACGGTTCTTAGGTGATCGGCAATCACCCTGATGGCACGGTCTGTGTTTTCTTCTGTACCGTACTTTGTGGCGGTTAGAGTTTCTATCTCTTTGATCAAAGGTGAGAAAACATCTGTATCGTAATTAGAGGTTTTACCTTGCAATACCATACAGAGCCTTTCAAAACCCATCCCAGTATCCACATGTTTTTGAGGTAAGGATTCTAAAGTACCATTGGATTTTCTGTTATATTCGATGAATACCAAATTCCAAACTTCAATTACTTGGGGATGGTCATGATTGATAAGATCAGCACCAGGAATTTTGGCTTTTTCTGCTTCAGTTCTGAGGTCAATATGAATTTCAGAACAAGGTCCACAAGGTCCTTGATCACCCATTTCCCAAAAGTTGTCTTTTTTATTTCCCAATAAAATTCTCTGCTCGGGGAGAATAGCTTTCCAAATCTCGAAAGCTTCTGTATCTTTTTCAAGATTTTCACTAGCATCTCCCTCGAAAATAGTAACATATATTTTATCTTGATCGATTTTAAAAACCGATGTCAATAATTCCCATGCCCATTCTATGGCCTCCTTTTTAAAATAATCCCCAAAACTCCAATTGCCTAACATTTCAAAAAATGTGTGGTGATATGTGTCAATTCCTACTTCCTCAAGGTCATTGTGTTTACCGGAAACTCTAAGACACTTTTGGGTGTCGACTACCCTTTTGCTCTTAGGTTTTTGATGCCCCAAAAAATAGGGTTTGAATTGGTTCATTCCAGCGTTGGTAAACATCAGTGTAGGATCATCTTTAACAATCATAGGGGCAGAGGGCACAATTGTATGGGCTTTGGACTCAAAAAATTGGAGAAATTGATTTCTAATTTCGGCTGACTTCATAGTTAGCTTTGATGTTAAAAAGCATTACAAATATAGTTTTTTAGATCGATAGCATTATTGAAAAGGGGAAAGTGATGATGATTTAGATAATTTGTATATTTGTAAATAACTTTGCCCGTAGTGGCTTCCAAAGCTTTTTATGCCTAGGCTAAAATATTATTACGATCAAGAGTCGCTTTCATACCACCCAGTAAATTCGAGCACAGCTTCCGCTATATCTAGTGTGGTGTTATTTTTATTGTCATCCATTTTGTTTGGAATATTGGCATTATTCTTATTGTTGAATACGGATGCGCTGAACACCCCCAAAGAGTTACTTCAAGCCAGGGAAATAGAAAATTTCAAGTTACAATATGAATTATTGAATAAAAAGCTTGAAAAAATTGAAGAGGTTATGGCTAATGTTACTGACCGCGATAACAATCTTTACAGAGTCTATTTTGAAGCGAGTCCTATACCAGAGGCTCAAAGAAAAATGGGATTTGGTGGAGTTAATCGTTATAAAAAGTTAGAGGGTTATGACAACTCAGAACTGATTGTAAATACCACTAAAAGATTGGAAATTTTGACAAAACAAGTGGTGGTTCAATCTAGATCTTTGGAAGAACTTGAAAGTTTGGCCAAAAGCAGGGAGGACCTTCTGGAAGCCATGCCCTCTATTCAGCCTATTCACAAAAATGATCTAAAAAGAATGGCATCTGGTTTTGGTTACAGAACTGATCCATTTACCAAAAAAAGAAGAATGCATTACGGAATGGATTTTACCGCTCTGCGAGGGACACCAGTGTATGCCTCTGGAGACGGTATTGTTGGTCGTGCAGACAGTAGAGCGGCTGGTTATGGGAAGCATGTTAGAATTGACCACGGGTTTGGTTATGTGAGTTTATACGCACACTTGAGTGAATATAATGTCAGAAGGAGACAGAAAGTAAAACGAGGAGATATCATTGGTTATGTAGGTAGTACAGGTCGGTCTGCCGGGCCTCACCTCCACTATGAAATATTTAAAGACGGAAAAAGAGTTAACCCTTTGAATTATTACTCCGGTAATTTGACTGCCGAGGAATTTGACATAATGCTTAATTTGGCTCGACAGGAAAACCAATCCATGGACTAATGCATTTCACCCTTCCCGAAAAAAGATATTACAGAATTGGTGAAATCGCCAAAGCCTTTGATGTAAATCCCTCACTACTTCGGTTTTGGGAAAAAGAATTCAAGGAAATTGAACCAAAAAAAAAAGAAGGTGGATCCCGAAGGTATACCCCTGATGATGTGAAGGTTATTCAAAAAATTCACCACTTACTTAAGGAAAAAGGCTTGACCATAGAGGGGGCAAAAAAACAACTCAAACTAAAAAATCTTTCTGAAGATAGTAACCTTGATGTCATTCAAAAACTAGAACAACTCAAATCAGATCTTGTTCAACTTCGAGAAAATATTTGATTATTTTTTTCTAAAAAATAATTGAATTGGAATCCCATTGAAATCAAATCGCTCTCTAAGTTTATTTTCCAAAAATCTTTTGTAAGGCTCTTTTACATATTGTGGAAGGTTACAGAAAAAAGCAAATTGGGGGTGAGGAGTCGGTAATTGGGTACAAAACTTTATTTTGACAAACTTTCCTTTGTAAGACGGAGGTGGTTGATTTTCTATGATGGGAAGTAAAGTATCATTTAATTTCCTGGTGGGGATTCGGTTGGATCGATTTTTATAAATGGATACACCAGTTTCTATGGCTTTAAAAATCCTTTGCTTGTTTAAGGCAGAAATGAATACAATAGGTACATCTTTAAATGGTGAGGTTTTCTCTTTTATCTGATGTTCAAAAAGTTTAGAGGATATGGTTTCTTTTTCTACAAGATCCCATTTATTAATCAAGATAACTATGCCTTTATTATTTCTATGTGCCAGCCAAAAAATTTTTTGAACTTGGCCATCAAAACCTCTAGTCGCGTCAACCAACAATAAACAAACATCGCAATATTCAATGGATCTTACGGATCGCATTACTGAATAAAATTCAATATCTTCTTTTACCTTACTTTTTTTTCTTATTCCTGCAGTATCTACCAGATTGAACTCAAAGCCAAAACGATTGTATTTGGTATCAATACTATCTCTGGTGGTTCCAGCAATATCGGTAACGATATACCTTTCTTCTCCTATCAATGCATTAATAAAAGAGGATTTTCCGGCATTGGGTCGACCTACAACGGCAAATCTGGGTAACGCTAGCTCAGGTTGGATATGTTTGGGTAAAATCTTAACCAACTCGTCTAGCAATTCTCCAGTTCCACTTCCATTGATAGCAGAAACAGTATATATATTTTCATAACCCAAAACGTAAAATTCGTTCATATTTTCAATAACCTTGGAGTTATCCGCTTTGTTGGCAGTCAGAAAAACAGGCTTTTGAGAGCGTCTGAGAAGCTGGGCGATGCTTTCATCCATTCCAGTGAGACCATCTGCCACATCGACCATAAAAAGAATTGCATCAGCCTCTCCGATGGCAAGGTTAACTTGTTTATCAATTTCTTTTTGAAAAATATCATCACTACCTTGTACATAGCCTCCAGTATCGATTAAACTGAACTCTACACCATTCCAATCGGATTGACCATAGTGCCGGTCTCGTGTGACACCACTAACTGCATCTACAATAGCTTCTCTTTTTTTAATCAAACGATTAAAAAAAGTAGATTTTCCCACATTAGGTCTTCCCACAATTGCAACAATACCTCCCATTACGGTTTATTTGAGTGCAAAAGTAAGTGAATTTGTGAGATTTCTTTAGGGAGTTATTGCCGATAACCAAAACGCTTGAGCTGTTGAGGGTTGGAACGCCAATTCTTTTGAACTTTTACGAAAAGTTCTATGTGAAATTTCTTGCCAAAAAATGATGTGAGATCTTTTCGGGCTGCAATACCAACCTTTTTTAATTGTTCCCCTTTATGACCAATGATGATTCCTTTTTGGGTTTCTCTCTCTACCAAAATTACTGCTTGAATCCTGATAATCTTTTCTTCCTCCTTGAAAGATTCGGTAACGACTTCTGCTGCATATGGGATTTCTTTGTCGTAATGTTCCAAAATACTTTTTCGGATAGATTCATTAACAAAAAATTTCTCGGGCCTATCACTCAGTTGATCTTTTGGGAAATAAGCAGGTGATTCAGGTAAAAGTTCAATCAACATTTGTAATAGTTCTGATACAAAAAAACCGGTCAAAGCAGAAATAGGAATGACCTTTGCTCTTGGAAAAATAAAAGACCATTCTTGAACAGCAGCTTCTAATTCCAATTGACTGGATATATCAATTTTGTTGATGAGAATGAACAATGGGATCTTGGATTTATTGATCCGATCCACCAAGGCTTTGTCCTTGATTTCTTTTTCCTGTATTGATATCATATAGAGTAATACATCGGCATCATTCAAAGATTCCTTAACAAAATCCATCATGGAGTTTTGCATTTCATATGAGGGCTTTATAATACCAGGTGTATCTGACAATACCAATTGATAGTGATCCCCATTAATCAAACCAAGAATACGATGGCGAGTGGTTTGGGCTTTGGCGGTGGTAATGGATAAATCTTTGCCCATTAGTGCATTGACCAAAGTTGATTTACCTACATTGGGATTTCCTACAATGGATACATAACCTGATTTATGTGTGATTTTGGTCATGTAGTAAAGATACAATCTTTGGGTTAGCCTTTGTGGTGGTGTATAAATTTCGTAAGTTTACAAACTTATCGCGAGGTAGAGCAGTAGGTAGCTCGTCGGGCTCATAACCCGAAGGTCGCTGGTTCGAGTCCAGCCCTCGCTACTAAAACAATATAACGGTTATACCATAATAGTGTAACCGTTTTTAATTCCCTAAATATCACCCTTTAAACATCTTGTAAAAAAAGGAAAATCATCTGTAACAACATAGTAATAAATACCATCAGGGAATTCAGGAGTCACTCCAAATCGTCCATTGCATTGATCTAAATCTCCAAGTCCTTCAACGTATTCATAATCTTGCGTAAAAGCACCCATTGGGATTGGTGTATTTGGATTGGTTGTTCCCTGGCTAGGCCCGCCTATTAAAGCAGTTAATGTCGAGGGTCGATTAACATCAGGCTCAGATTTCAATCTATAACTGGGAGTCATTGACTTGATAGCGCTTTTAGAATTATTAGCTTTAGAATAACCATATCTTGCATATACTGGAAACCCATCAGACGCCCACCCAACTATTGTCATCTCCTGATTGTTGCCTAGAAAATCTATCAATAGTTCTGGCATTCCGTGATAGTGATATGAACCATTCGGTTGCACATGTGCATGATTCATATCGTCACCAAAGTCAAATGTGTCATGTCCTAATGCCTCAATATTCCAATTCCCCTGACCTCGTGCTAAACTACACTCACCTAAATCATTACATCTACCAGCTGTTGCAGGATCGAACTTGACACTGTTTAGTGCATAAGCGATTGATAAGGCAGGGCCCACAACCTCCAATCCACTTTCCGTAATTATTTCTGGACATAAGGTAAATCTTTGATTAATATTTTGTTCTGTGATTGTATTTGGATTGTCAACATTTGGAAACGTTCCAACCTCATGATTAGGAATACCGTTTCCAAATAAAATTCTGTCATTACCATCAGAAGTCCAGGAATATCTGCTGTAATTATTCACTGACTCATCATCATTATAGATTTCTTCATTAATGTCGACTAAAACACCAGCGGTTGAATAATCCCCTGAACAATCTAAATCATTTTGTTCTTGAGATTCTTCATTTTTGTTACACGAAAACAGTATAATTATTATGGCTAATTTTGTAAGGTATTCCATTTTACTTGTTTTTAGATTTTACAAACAAACCAATTTAGAAATTAAAAACCCTGCTTTTTGGATTAAAAAAAGTTGTTAAAACTGAGCTACGGAGTTCATATCATGCCCTTAGAGAAAAATGGTATTTAGATAACCAATAATTAAAAAACCAGTGAGATATTAAACCTTAACGGAAGATTATAATGGCTAGTTTTATCCCCTAACTCAATTTGAATATTTATAATTTCATCATTTCATACTAGTGCATAAATTCAAAACTACTGCACACCTTTATAAAATTCTGATGGTGTACATGATTTTAGCTGTTTAAAAACTCTGTTGAAATTTTCTTGTGATTTAAACCCAGATTTTTCCGCAAGAGCCTCCATTGAAAAGTTCTCTAAATATCCTTGCTTAATTAGTTTACAAGCATACTCAACTCTGAAAGAGTTGATATAAAGGGGAACTGACATTTTACTATTTTTTTTAATGCTATCTCTTACTAATTCGTTTCTGTAGCCTATTTCAACAGAGATGTTAGAGATAACATAATTAGGATTCAAATAGCCTTTACTCCTAGAAAATAGAGACTCAATTTTAGCAAAAACCTCGTTTAAACTCTCATCTATAACTTTTATATTTTTAATGCTAGTCAACTTTTTTAATAAGGAGGGTTTAATTACTAAAACTAATATTGTTATGGTTGAAAGAATCTTTACTAATGAAATTAATAAAGGTGAATGAAAACCAACTAAAAATAATCCAACCAGTGTAAGTGTAGATAACATAGCGATTGTAATTAAGACGTAATAATAAGTCATGAAATTTGAAATAATTTTTTTTAGTTTGTCTGAGATTTCTTTTGAATCTAATATTTTAATATAATTAAAAAAGATCAAAAAAGTAAAAACAATAGCATTTAAACAACAAACAACAAAAAGATCTTCCTTACCTTCAAAGTCACCTGTATTAAATCCTAGTATATTTTCCGAAGCCAAACTATTAGTTGTCAAATCAGTGAATTTTATTCCTGAGCTGTTTAAATGGTTTGCAAGGACCAAAATTAGGAATGGTATAAGGTATAGAAAATTTAAACTAGCCCTTTTATTTTTGAAAATAGAGATGATAAATAAAAGAAAAAAAACAAAAGCCAACAACCTACCGATACAAACCAAAACTATTGGTAAACCATAACCAAAAATGTAAAAAAAGGAGATGTTTAATGTTGTAACTAGCTGAAAAATAAAATGTAAACTAAGATATCCCAAAAAGTATCGATTACTGTCATTCATTAAATGATCAATCCTTAATATTACAAGGATTAAAACAAGATTTAACAAGTAAACTGCGTAAATCACGATTTTATATTTCAGTAATATTTTAAAAAATTACTGCTAATAATTTTACTTACAAAGTTAAATTAAATTAAAGATTATTAATATGTAATATTATATAATTAGAATTCCGAAATCAAAAAAATTTTTTTCTAAAATGAATGTTTTCAAATCCGTATTAACTTTAATTCTCACTGTTTTTGTGTCTGTTTTGTATAACAGTTGTCAAACAATGGATGATCTTCAATTTGATAACCTTGCCCTGAGAAATCAAATTGATAGTTTAAGTCAAAGAATTATTAATCTCTCTGAGGATATCATTGAACAACAAAGAGTAACTAATGAATTATCAGAACAGGTATCTGATAATGCTGAATCCATCACTGACAATTCCAGTCTTTTGGAAGATGCTATTTCCGATGTAAATGATTTACAAGATAATGTATCTACTATATCAGAATATGTTGGAGAGATGATAGAGGAATCTGGGAACTTGTCAGGAGACTTAAATAATCTTTTAAACCAAGTCAATGAACTAAATGAAATTTTAGATAATGTAAATGATAACATAGTAAATCTTGAGAATAATCTTCATGGGCATGAGGACACAGATAATGACGGGACTAATAATAACTTAGATACTGACGATGACAATGATGGGACACCCGATACCCAAGATGCATTTCCTGAGGATCCTGATGAAAACACTGATACAGACAATGACGGTGTTGGAGATAATGCTGATAATGATGACGATAATGACGGGATTTCTGACCAGGACGAACAAATTGGCGGAACAGATCCACTTGATAGTGATACAGACGATGATGGCGAGTCAGATCTGGACGAGCAAATAAATGGAACAGATCCTCTTACCGATAACACCCCAGGCGAAAATAATGATCCCAACTTAGACCCGAATATATGTAACGATTGCCCGCAAAAAATTCCTGGAAGAGATATTTTTGTTGTTGGTACCCATGAGGATTTGGGGGCATACCTTTTTGTTAATGGTCAAAAAACACAATTAAACCAAAATGCATATGCAACTAACGTTACTGTTAGTAATGGTAAAATTTATGTGAGTGGATATACATATGGTGTTGGTGCTCACTATTGGGAAATTGATGGTCAAAATGTAACTCAACACGATTTACCGGGGTTTCAGGGCGAATCATATTCAATAGCTATTCACAACAATAGTGTTTATGTAGGAGGGTATATTAGTCATGCTGATGGAATGAGTGGAGCCTATGCCTGTTATTGGAAGGACGGTGTTAAGTATCAATCGTCAAATTATGGTGACCATAAAACCTATGGAATAGCAATTGATTCAAATGGGAATATATATCAAGCTGGTTTTTATTTAAATGGCCACCATGCTACGATTCCCGCATATTGGAGAAATGGTGTTATGGCGAATTTAGCAGGTAGTCAGATAGATGGGGAAGTATACTCTGTTATAATTACAGATGACGGGAAAAAGATCTATGGGGGTGAGGTTACAACAGGTACTAATTTTATGGATTACACCTATTCAACTTATTGGCTTAATAATGGTAATAATAGACAAAAGTCAAATTTTGGAAATGTAAATCAAGGATGGCAGTTCGGAAAACAAAGTGAAACCGGTGGTATAGCTTACGATGGTAATGCATTATATCAATCAGGACATACAGTAGATTTTGATGGTCAATATCCTACATATTGGAGAAATAAGGTAAAATATTTACTTCAAGGAGCAAGTGTAAATGGGACTCAATATGATCAGGGTAAATGCACAGGAATTAAAATTATCGATGGTAAAAAAGTAATAGTTGGAATGCTTACTGGAGATTATCTTCTTAATGCTAATGGAGATCCTTATGATTTTGGTGATGGACCAGAGCTTAATAATGATACTGGATACGCATGTCTATGGATAGACGGAACCCCGCATGTTTTAGATACTGATGGGAAATGGGAAATGGGAGGTATATTTATTAGATAACTAAATAGTTTTCAAACTTGCTCAGACTCATTTTTTTTATATCGTTATTATTTTGTAAATCTATATTTTCCCAGGAGTCTAGTTTAATTTTTAATAGATTTAACTTAAGTATATTTAATCCTGCCTACACAGGGATTGAAGGCTCGGCAGTAAATCTAAATAC
>CETK01028442.1_pt1 | contig 37617 bp, 29 predicted proteins | sample 361431 | NCBI WGS metagenome assembly CETK01 (sample SAMEA2622452, study PRJEB7988) | marine metagenome | biome: marine biome (ENVO:00000447); feature: surface water layer (ENVO:00002042); material: "saline water (ENVO:00002010), including plankton (ENVO:xxxxxxxx)" | depth 5 m | reverse complement strand
AAGGTACGTAGATACCTTCATTAAAACATCTTTCTTAGACTTACAAAAGTAAAACTAGTGCTTATGATCTATTTAGATTACGCAGCAACTACACCTATGAGCGAACAGGCCTTGAGTACGTATACAAAAGTAGCTAGGGAGTATTATGGCAATGCTAATAGTTTGCATGAAGAAGGAACTCGAGCTCAACAAATTGTTACGGCATCTAAGCAAGTAATAGCCCAAAGTTTAGGGGCTTCAGCGAGGCATGTACATTTTGTAAGTGGGGCGACAGAGGGAAATTTTCTAACCATTTATTCGTTATTAGAGTCGGTAAAAAAGCAAGATTCCAGTATAAATCATATTCTCTGCTCACCAATTGAACATGATTCGGTTTTACGAGTGATGAATAGATTAAAGAAACAAGGTTGGGAGATAGAGTACCTACCACTTTTAGCCGATGGAAGAGTGTGTATAGATCAACTTAAAGAACGGTGTACTACCTCCACGGCATTAATCGCAGTACAGCTTGTTAATTCTGAGTTGGGAACATATGAACCAGTAGAAGAAATTGCTCAAATAGCAAGGGAAATGGATATAAAAGTGCATTGTGACGCAGTACAGGCTTTTGGGAAAATACCCATCGATGTGCATTCATTGGGCGTTCATTCGTTAAGTATATCAGCGCATAAAATTTACGGACCCCAAGGAATTGGAGCCGTTTGGTTAAGTCCACATGCGGAATGGAGCGGTTTCTTTCCAAGCAGCAGTTCTAAGAAATTCAGGCCAGGCACCTTAGCCGTACCATCGATTGCAGCTTTTGCCGCTGCCGCTAGAGAAGCGATCGATGGAATGGATGCCGAACTTATACGAATACAGCATCTACGGGAGGCATGGGTGAAAGCGCTTCATGATATGCCAAATCCACCGATTATTGAGGGGGCTGATGAAACTTCTCATCAAAGTCCGTACATTTTAGGTCTTCGTTTTCCTGGTTTGGAGGGGCAATTTTTAATGCTTGAATGCGATCAGGCAGGTGTGGGTATATCCACAGGAAGTGCTTGTCAATCTGGAATGGACGAGACTAATGTTAGTATGAAGGCGCTAGGCAAGAGTGAGCAAGAGGCTAGAGAATTTGTTCGTCTTTCTTTTGGTAAGGGCCATTATGTTGAGGAAATACCTCAAATTATTGAAGAAATTCGTACTATTGTGGATCGACATTATTCTCATAAATCAATTTTTTAAATTTTAATTTAAACGTAACTCTATTATGTTTTTTAATCGACTATCATTTTTGAGTTTTGTAGTTCTATATATAATGGCTTGTGGTCCGTCCGAAGCGCAACGAAGTAGCAATCAAATTACCACTGCTTCTGGCTATAGTCCTGAGATTAATCTTAATCCAGAGGCTCCTATTCAAATTGTGAAATTTAGCGACTATCAGTGTCCTGCTTGCAAGTTCTTTGTTCCCATTGAACAGAAATTAAAGGAAGATTATGGCAATCAAGTTAGTATTGTGACTAAGCATTTTCCATTATCAATGCATCCTTATGCTCATGTTGCTTCTCGCTCTGCAGAAGCTGCTAGAAAGCAGGGTAAGTATAGAGAAATGCATGATAAAATATTTGAAGGACAAGAAGTTTGGTCTAAAGGTAATGCAGAACGTTTATTTATTGGCTATGCTGAAGAAATCGGTTTGGATACCGAAGTATTTACTATGGATATGAATTCTGCTGAAATGAATCAAATTGTCATGGAGCAGCGTAAAGAAGGTGTTCGCTTGGGCGTAAATTCGACACCTACATTCTACATCAATGGTATAAAAATAGAAAGTAATCCCCAGACGTATATGGGATTTAAAGTTTTAATTGACCGAGAATTAAATTAAGGGTAAGGCCTTTTTATCCATTTCTCAGCACATTAATCTTGTAAAACTAGATGATACAAGCATTTTTAGGTGTCAAACCAACAATTAATTCATCCGCTTTTATTGCCGATAGTGCGGATATTATTGGTGATGTTCATATAGGTGAGATGTCTAGTGTGTGGTTTAATGTTACCATTCGGGGTGATGTAAATAAGATTCGAATTGGTAATCGGTCGAATATACAGGATAATGTGTGCATTCATGTAATGAACAAAAACGGCCCCACATATATTGCTGATGAGGTGACTATAGGTCATGGGGCAGTAGTTCACGGGTGCACTATTTACAGCCGTGTTTTGGTTGGAATGAATGCAACCTTGCTTGACGGATGTGTAATAGAATCGGATGTTATAGTTGCTGCAGGCACCTTGGTTCCTCCGGATAAAGTTTTGGAATCAGGCTATATGTATATGGGTGCGCCCGTGAAACAGGTGCGTGCATTGATTGAGGAAGAGCGGGCATCTATTGGTGATTATGCAAAAAATTATGTTCAATATAGTCGCGTATACAAAGGAGAGCACTCGTATACAGAAAATCCTTTCTATTGCAGTGATACTTGAGTGGAATTTATATTCATATCCCATTTTGTAAGCAAGCTTGTTCATATTGTGATTTTTATTTTGTCACTAAAATGGATCAGAGAGAAGACTTTGTACGTGCGTTATTAATAGAAATTGCTGAGCTTGAAGGGCACTTGTTCACCGAGGAAGTGGTTAGGAGCGTATATTTTGGTGGAGGAACGCCTTCTTTATTAACCTCAGATCAATTAGGGCGCATAATGAATGAATTACAACGGGTGTTTACGCTTGAAGTTGACGAGTTAACCATTGAAATGAATCCCGATAATGTGACTCCGGATTATCTAATGTCGTTAAAGGCTTTTGGGTTTGATCGCATAAGTATGGGGGTTCAGAGTTTTTCTGAGAAAAGCTTAAGTTTTATGAATCGAGCGCACAATCGAGAGCAAGCGTTACAAGCATTAGATGATATAGTGGCGTCATCGTTTAAAAATTATACCGTTGATCTGATTTATGGCCAGCCTAATCAAACCAAATCCGAATTACAAGAGGATATTGATCAGCTTATGGAGTTTAATCCCCCTCATATTTCAGCATATGCCCTCACCATTGAACATAATACACGTTTGGCAAAGCAAGTAGAGTTAGGTAAGGTGAAGCTAGCTGGTGATGATCATGTGGTTGATCAAATGGACCTATTGGCGGAATCGTTGAAGAACTACAGTCTCTATCGTTATGAAGTTAGTAGTTTTGCAAAAGATGGGTTTCAGGCAAAGCATAATCAAATTTATTGGAATCATGGAAATTATATTGGCCTGGGCCCAGGAGCTCACTCTTTTTGGTGGCCAAAATCATCCGTAGAGAAAAAAAGATTAATTGGCATACAAGGGGGCTTTTTTAAAGGTTTTTCATCTGAAAATGAAGTGGCTTTTCGATGGTCTAACCCTAAAGATCTTATGTCGTACATTTATAACAAAAATGACTACCAACTAAAAATACGAACCCTTATTGAACCGGTCAATGAATCTAGTTTAGCGGAAGAATATATATGGCTTGGGTTACGAACGAGTAAAGGATTTGATCGTTCTATTTTATCAGATTTGTATAAATATTACTTTAACACCAAGCAGCATGTCCGATTAAAACAACTATTAAAAGATGGAAAAATTAGTCAAAGCGGAAATAGGTTTAGCCTAACCACAGACGGAGTGCGAATAGCCGATTACATAGCGTTAGATTTATTAAGCTAAAATATACCTTCAGTTATTACATGGTGTTTAGGTAATATACTGTCGCACTACGGTAGTTCTGGGCTAAATCTCTTTTCCCTGCATTTTCGTATGCTTGGGCTACATGGAGTAAGGCAATGCGTAGACGCTCTTTTTCAAGTCGGTTCAATGAGCTAGGTGTAGCTATAACTGGGATGGTTAATGGGGTACCGTCTTCAATGTCATCAGGGTTTTGATTGGTGTTAAAATTTTCCTCAAACAGTAAAACCCAGAGCCGTGGGTTACCATAAATTTCTTTTGCCATATTATAGAGTCCTGTTTCGCTGTTGAAGCGTACACTCCTTGTGGTAGAAAAGCCGGAAGATGCGGGACTAGCAGCTGAAGGATTGGTCATATTTTTCGACTTGTCAGTAAAATTAGCGTTTGAATAATTTGTTCTTTGTGCTTCTTTAGTAGCTAATTCTGTACGCTCAATACCCTTGGCTTGGATCGGTTGACCTTGTATAGTAGTAGTTGAATTAGTTTGAATTGATTGTTGACTTAAATTATTTACATTATCTGTTGATCCTGCGCTAAAGAATTGATTTACTGTAGTTCCAATCAAAAAACTACTCACAAGAAGTAAAAAGACCCCTATTAAGCTACTTGAGATAAATATTTTTTTATTAATGGTAATTGTGTCATTCGATTTAGATTTTTCTCGATCTGATTTTGAGTCAATATTTTTTATAGCTGTTTTGAGTTCATCCATTGTCTGAATGAAATCTTTAAGTATATCCTCATCGACAGGTATATATTTTTTTGGACTGCTTGTGCTTTCAATATTGGTAAAAGTACTTTCTTTTGTAATCTGTTGATGGCTTGGATCAATAGTAGTAATGTTGTCTTGTGAGGTGATCTCTTTAGGAAGTTTTTTTCCATTCTCTTCTCTTTGATTTTGTTCCTTTTGTTCCGCAGAGTATTCATCTTCAACACGAATATCTATAGACGCACTCATCATATGCTTCTTTTTTTGAAGGATTATTAGTTCTAATTCATCCAATAATGCAGCTTTTTCTTGTGAATCAACTTCATCTAAATTTTCAGAAAAAGAGTTGTTATTTTTTTCCATCTGAGTATTTGTAACTGTATTAAGCTCTGTATTTTTTATTTGGATATTTTTCTTATTGACTACATCTGCTAGTCTTTTGTAAGGAGTAAAGTACATACGTTTATGAGCAGGGATTATAATGCTTTCACCTGTGCCTGGTTGTGTTCCTTCTCGATCGGCTACCTCTGAAATAGTAAATCGTCCAAATCCAGAAATTGTTGCTTTACCTTCACTGATGGCCACTTCGGTAACTGTCTCAGATAATGCTTGTATGAATGATTTAGCCTGGGTTAGATTAATACCGGCTTTTATAGCAAACAATTCAATAAGCTCACTTCCATTTCGTTTAAACCTCATAATCCAGACCCCTTTAGTTCATCCTTAATCGCTCTGGTGGGAGTAAATCGTACGATAATCTTTGGGGGTACTCGCATTTTCTTCTGGTAATGCGGATTATAAGCTATATAAGCGGCTCGTTCACGGGTTTCAAATTGCCCTAAGCCAGGAAGTTGAAAGGCATTTTGTTGTTCTAATTCCTCACAAATTAGATCAACAAAATAATTTAATCGTTTTTCTGTATCATTTTTTGATAGAGATAGTTGCTTACTCAATTCACTGACTAGACGTGCTTTGTTCATAGTAGTGCAAATTTATTTTTTCCATCATTTTTTGATAGCCACGATGATACGGCTGTTATACAAGTAGATGATCACTGTAAAAGTATACCCGATTTATTTTAAAAATGAAACAATTCACATAAAAAACGCCATGATACGATATGAATTTATCGGATTACAGTCATTAATTTAGAAGAACTTTGATTTGCTGTGCGGACTCTAAACACATAAGTGCCAACTGAAAGACTATAAAGGTTTAAAGAGAATTGTTGCAAACCTGCATTAGCGCGACCTCTAAAAACAGTCAAGATATGCCTACCCAATAAATCAAATACATCGATACTTAATTCGGTTCTATTCGGAAGTAATAATTCGATAGTAGTTTGATCAGAGGCGGGATTTGGATAATTTTGATTCACTACAATGTGCTCTCCAAGCGTGTAATCACTAAATACAAGTTCAAAAAGTCCATTTGTCTGGTCATTGCTGTTGTGTACGACAATCCCAAGTTTTTGGATGTCATCCCAGTTAATTGTAAGTCGATATTCAATCCATGAACCTATGGTTGATTCGTTATTCAATGCTTGATAAATGGTAGTCCCATCATCCAGAAAAGCGAGTATACCGACGGCTATAGCTGCATCATCAACCATTGAATGAATGCGGACAAAACTTCCAGGGACATCTTCGGCAATAACTTCGTAGTAACGGCTAGACATTCGGTTTAAAACACCCGTAATTTTTCCCTCTATCTGAGCATCTAAAACGGGGTCAGGAACTGATACTTCTAATCCAGTGGCAAAATCAGTAAGGGTTTTAGTAATGTAGGGATTTGGATAAAAGGTACTTTCCTCGAAACCAAATGATGGATAAATGTTGTTTTTTCCTGAGGTATAATGGTATGCGTAGGCCTGCAATAAGGTTCGCTTCCAAGATTTATTATTTATTTCTAGGGTTTGCTTTGCCGCTTGAAGGAAAGAAATTTGTGGGTCCTCAGCAATTAATTTCCAAGACAAAGGCCAAAAATCCGAACCTATGGCTTCATGGAAATAAAGTGCGAAAGTGATGTCTTCATAAGAACCAGGAATTAAGCTTCTATGAGCTTCTGAAAAAAGATCCGTTGAAAAATTATCGATGTAGTTGTAGTAATCGTTCACATTATCATAGACTATTTCTTCCATGAGCGTTGCGTCCATTTCTGCCCACTGATCTGTTTCACCTTCCCATTTATTTTGGATATATTGAATAGCATGTTTGAATTCATGGGCAATGGTAACTTGAAGAGCTCCTTTCGCTTGATTTTTACTGTCATTTGCTGGATATCCTATAAAGTCATTCTCACTGTATATACAGGTACTTGTCGAATTAGCTCCGCAGGAAAATATACCGCTTCGTGAGGTGTTTGTTAACCCGTAAGCCCCATAAGAAGATAAATCCTTTAAGTATATATCGTAGCTAGTACCGCTGGGTATAGGATCTGGGTACCCTAATTCGTTGATTTGAAGTTGATACGAGGAATCCGCGGATTCAGCAGTCCATTCGACATAGTCAGGAATTCCATTTTTATTAGCATCACCATTGAGCACAGCATCCACACCCTCTGTAAAATAGTGAATGCTAAATTTACCTGATTTAGAGAGATATACTTGTCTCTGGTTTGTGGATATGTCACCAGTTATAGGGGTTTGCCATTTATCAGACTGATGCCCAAATCGTAGGGTAGCTAACGAGTCGTTTTTAAGAAATGGGGTTAGACATTTGGTAAGTGAATCCCTTGGTAGCAGGGGCCTTTTAGAGGAATCGCCGTATGAGACATATTCTGTAATAGTTTGGGCAGCGGTGGGTATACTAAGACCAATAAATCCAAGACCAACGAACTTGAAAAGAAAAACAAACCAAAGTGGACGTATTAAAAAAGTGTGGATTTTTTTGTATCCCAAGGTGGTGCTATCTTCTATATTATGGTTATCTTTATGGCTCTAATGGAATTACCTAAGTTACAAATTATGTATGAAGTTGTACTCTATTACCATTTTCATGAAATATTATCGCCTGAGGAATTTTGCAAAGTGCATAAGATTAAATGTAAAGAATTAGGCCTTAAAGGTCGTATTTATATTTCAAACGAAGGCTTAAATGGCACTGTTTCCGGGAGTTCTCAACAAATTGAAGCATATAAACAGTATGTGTGGGCTCAACCTGGCTTCGATAAAACAGAATTTAAACAGGAGTCCTATGATCAGATACCTTTTGCAAAGTTAATTTGTAAAGTAAGAAAAGAAATAGTCTCCTTACATATAGATGGAGTGGATCCAAAGAAGGGGGGGAAATACCTAAACCCACACGAGTGGCGAGCTGTACTTGAATCCGATGAAGATCATGTGATTATAGATGTGCGTAATAACTACGAATCTAAAGTGGGTCACTTTAAAGGGGCGATAAGACCCGATGTTAAAAACTTTTATGAATTTCCAGATTGGTTAAAAACAGCCGACATACCCAAGGACAAAAAAGTACTTATGTACTGTACGGGGGGTATTCGTTGTGAAAAGTTTTCGGTACTTATGAAAAAAGAAGGTTGGCAGGATGTAAACCAATTGCATGGAGGAATCTTAAACTATGCGCAGAAAGAAATGGGGGAACATTTCCTAGGAAAGTGTTTTGTATTTGATGATCGACTTGTTGTGTCTGTTAATCCTAAAGATCTAGCACCGATTGCTAGCTGCGAAATTACAGGGAAACCGGCTGACAGTTATGTTAACTGTGCTAATATGGAGTGTAATAAATTGTTTATTTGTTCTGAAGTGGGAGTTCAATTGATGGAGGGTTGCTGTAGTGAGGAATGTAAAAAAAGTGAATACAGGAGGCCTTTTGATCCAGACCAAGCTTTCCAACCCTTCAAAAAGTGGTACAACTACTTTGAAGAAGATTTTAAAGAGCGAAATAAGGATTAAAAAAAGTGGAAGAGCTTAATAGATTCCTTTCTTGATGGTTTGAACACCTTTCTAACATAGCATAACTAGCGATGAATAAGCGCAAGTTCATATCGAATATGATGGTTTCGCGTAAAATACGTTTGGTGTCGTCTTACCCTTATACTCATCATACGGCGGTGCGCAGCGTTGGGCACGGGCTTGTAGTAAAGTCTTTGAAGAATCTAAGGTGAAAAAAATCTACTGGGCGCGGGTGCAAGGATACCCAGATGAAAACGAAGAAGACCTGAAATGCCTCTATTCGTAGAACGGATTTGTATTTGAATGCGGGGCTAATTTAGAAGCAGCCTTTACTGCCCAAACCTCATGCACTTTTTTACGTCAAGAGGGACAAGATACACTGATAGAGTGCCAACCTATAACTGGAAGAACCCATCAAATCCGTTTATATTTATCCTATTCAGGATATCCAATTTATAATGATCCTGTCTATGTTAAGAACGGTGATAATTCAGGCGTTATCTTGCAAAATCGAGCTATTGCATTAGTAAGTAAGAGCCTCCAATTTCCAACGCTAGGACTCAGTTTTAATCTTTTTGATCAATTGGTTTCAGATACGCTTCGGCAATAACAGCGAATTGTTTGGGTTTATCTAAAAAAGCATAATGCCCGCAGTCATTCATAACGACTAAAGCAGCTTCGGTTATACCTTTTTCCATCCTCTTAGCTTGATATAGTGGTGTGGCGTCGTCGTTTTTACCCCAGAGTAAGAGTACGGAATGAGAAATATTTGGTAGAGTAGGTTCTAAATATTCCTCAACTGAAAGAACAAAAGTTTCGCGCATAACACCATTCAAGATCGCATAGTCGCTAGAACCTAAAGATTTCCAGGCAGATGTAGCTCGAAGCCAGTTCAAACCTTTGGACTTCAGGGGTTCAGGAAGTAGCCTGAAGGGCACTTTAAGGCTTTTAGCGGTATATTTTTTGGCGTAAAATTTTGCACTGCGCTGTGGTTTCATCCCAGCACCACCCGTAATCAATACTTTTTTTACATGTTCTTTGGACCATGTCTGAGTAAGTAATTTTAAGGTAATACGACCCCCAAAAGAGTGAGCTAAAATATCAAATGTGTCTAGTCCAATGTGTTCGATCCAAGCCTTTATACTGTCTACGTAGTCATCAATTTTCCAAGCGACTGGGGGTTTTGATGATTCTCCAAACCCTGCTAAATCTATTATGTAACAATCATGATGCAATGCTAAAGTCCGCCCAAGGGGTCGCATTATTTTTTTACTTGCACCCCAACCATGTAAAATAATTAGTGGATGTAGTAAAGCATTGGGCGAACCAGCAGTTGAATGATTGGAATGAATAATGCTTATACGTTCCCAAGCTAATTTAGTTCCATTATAGTCAAAGCAATGGCTTTGTATGATAGGGTTAATCGTTCTAGTGGATGGTGACATAATTAAATATAGCGCTAGTTGGATAAAAAATTAAGCTTCAAAAAAACAATGGGAAAAATTAAAAAAGACACCTCTATATTAAATTAGGTATGGAATGATTTGGAATGCTATTGATTTCGAATTATTGGACTGCATAGCCTTCTAGGGTTTTAGTATATTGCTTAGCATAATAACCATTCATTAATCCGCTATACAATGCCAAGTATATTATGGGCAGATGACGAAATAGATCAATTGCAATCCAACATACTTTTTTTACAAAGAAAAGGCTTTGAAGTCGTTGCAGTGACCAATGGTAGAGATGCGGTAGCAATGATGAATGAGCAACCATTTGATGTAATTTTTCTAGATGAACAGATGCCAGGAATTGGGGGATTGCAGGCCTTGGAGCAAATTAAATCCAAGTTTCCATTGGTTCCTGTAGTTATGATTACAAAAAGTGAAGAAGAGTCAATCATGGAAGAGGCAATTGGAGCAAAGATATCGGACTACCTAATTAAACCGGTTAATCCATCACAAGTACTTCTAACAGTAAAAAAAATACTCGATAGAGGTCGTTTAGAAAATGAAAAATCGGCCCAAAGCTATTTGCGTTCATTTCCAGAGATGGATGCCTTATTACATCATCGAACTACCTGGCAAGATTGGATTAATGTGTACAAAAAACTAACCCAGTGGATGATGGACTTGGGTCAAGGAGATGAAACCTTAAAACAGGTTTTGTACGATCAATTTCAATCTGCTAATCGAGAGTTTGGAAAAATGGTGGAACAAAACTATTTGAAGTGGATTAAAAAATATGAACTAGTAGATGCTTTTGACCGAAACCAAATAGAAAATGAGTCCCCTCTGCTCTCACCTGGAATACTTTCTACTTATGTAGAACCCTTAATAAAGCAAGGAAAGCGTGTGATGTTTTTTGTTATTGACTGTATGCGCTATGATCAATGGTTAGTTTTTGAGCGTTATTTAAGCCAATATTATGATATTCAAACCGAATTTTATTTCTCACTTCTACCTACTGCTACTCCCTATTCTCGAAATGCTATATTTTCTGGTTTGACCCCGCTACAAATCTCAAAACAGTATCCAGCATTATGGAAGCAAGGCCAGGATGAGCGATCTTGGAATAAGCATGAGCATGAGTTGCTCAATTCTTATGTTTCAAGAAGAGGGCTTGGAATTAAAACAAAATATGAAAAAGTATTAAATGCACAGGAAGGGCGTCATATAGCCCAAAAAATTAAAAATTATGCTCAGAGCCCACTTTCTGCTTTTGTATTCAACTTTGTGGATACCTTGGTCCACTCCCGTTCCGATTCTGATGTAATTAAAGAGTTAGCTCCTGATGAGGCAGCATTTAGAGCAATCACAGAAGCTTGGTTTCAACATTCATCCTTGTTTCAGATGTTAAAAGAACTATCCGAAGAAGGGATTAATCTTATAATTACGACCGATCATGGCTCAGTTCGAGCACTTCGAGATACTAAAGTGTATGGCGACAAGGAAACTGCGACAGGATTGAGATATAAGTATGGGCGAAGTTTAAATGCCGAAGAAGAAGATTCAGTTATTGTATTTAAAGAAGCACAAGCATTTGGATTACCTGAGTATGCCAACGTGAAAGATTATCTGATAGCAAAAGAAAACTATTATTTCGTCTATCCTACCAATTACCATAAATATCAAAACCGCTACAAGGATACCTTTCAGCATGGGGGGGCCTCTATGGAAGAAATGATTTTACCAGTGGCACTTTTAGAATCTAAATCAAATGACGGATAGTAGCTCAGATTATAGCTTTTTTTCATCATCGGTAGAACAGACCATCGCCATAGCCAAAGAATTTGCTCGCAGGCTTCAATCAAATGATGTGGTAATTATTCAGGGAGGTTTAGGAGTGGGAAAAACACATTTTACCAAAGGATTAGCCTCTTATTTCGGTGTTGAACAAGAATATGTACAATCACCAACCTATGCGGTGGTGCATGAATATCTTGGGCAAATACCTCTTTATCATTTTGACTTATATCGGTTGAAATCTCTAAGTGAGCTTCAAGAAATTGGCTTTGAAGAATATCTTTTCAATGGTGGTATTTGCGTTATAGAGTGGCCTAAACTTGCGCTACCTTTTTCCACTGATACTTGGTGGCTGGTAGAGATCGTATGGCCATATGATATACAGGAGAATCGAGCGATTCACATACGAAAAAAACATAGATATGTCGCTGAATAGTAAAAGAAAACTATCATACCGCTTAGATTTATTGCCGGTAATTATGCCTTTTCATCGGCGTGCAAAGAATGAACTAAAGTTTGGTGATTTAGTTTACTATGGCCCTAGTCCTGAGTTCTACGGGATAGGTGAAATTGTTCAAAGAGAAGAAAACGTATGTGTAGTCGACTTTCGAGGCACTGGGCTACTAGGCATTCATAAGGATGAAATTCTAACTAACTATTTAATCCCCATACATACACTGAACCTAACTGGCATACTAAAAACAAAAGTATGATTGATTATTTATTCAGTATTGAGGGATTAGCTGTTGGTACTGGTTTAGCTAGTGTATGGTTTTCAGTGAAAGAGCGCATATGGGTATATCCTATTGGATTAATTAGTGTCGGTATCTATGTGTACTTATCCTTTATTTACGGGATTTATGCTGATATGGGCATCAATATCTACTATGTTCTTATGAGTATATATGGTTGGCATCGTTGGCTTCAGCCCTCAGAGAGTGGCGCTGTTAAAGAAATAACTCATAATAGTAGAAAAGAATGGCTTTTATCAATCGTTTTATTTCTACTCTCTTGGGTTGTTCTTTTTGTTATTCTTCAAAGATTTACTGATAGTGAAATACCACTCTGGGATTCCTTAACTACATCGCTGGCTATTGTGGGAATGTGGCTTATGGCTGAAAAAAAAGTAGAGCACTGGTTTTTTTGGATTGCAACCGACCTACTTTCCATTCCATTGTATTATTATAAAGATTTGTTATTGACTAGCGGGCAGTTCTTTGTTTTCACTGTTTTAGCCGTAATGGGTTGGCTTCAATGGAATAAATCTCTTTCAAATAGAGACCAAAATAGTAAGCCGATTCATCAATAAACCCTTTCATGATAAATGATTAGTCTTTTACTAGGTATTCGATTAGTTTGCTTAGCCATTGTTCGTTATCCAATGGTGACATAGAAAAAATATTAACTTGATGCTGTCCCATTTTCGTGTGAAGGGTGGCATGCGCATTTTCTTGATTAGATAAAGCCAGTATATCAATCTTTAATAATTTTGTACTAATTCCATTCTCGCTTAAAATAACATCTAAACTTTGTGTGTTTCCCTTACCATTCATTGCAAATGCAATCTGAGTATGGGTTTTATCATCCCCAAAACTAGTAATGAAAAAGTAGTTTTTTAGTGCATATTCCGATGGAATATCTTCAAAATCTAAGTAAACAGGAGGAGATTTTAAATCTACGTACAAGCGTGAGCATAAATTACATACTAATTCATGCAGCGAGTCAGGGATGTAAGGATACAAAAATCCACGATCTATCCAATATTGTAGATCACGATCAACCTCTCGGGTTGATCGATATTCATTCGGCACTGACTCAAGATATTTAAAACCCTTTGTTGTACGTTGGAACCAGGCATCAACTATTCCATTGGTAATAAGTAAATAGGGACTAGGAAGGCTAAGATGGTATTTAGCAATTTGCTGCGCGACCTGTTCATTTAAAGGAATGTTTACATGCTTACATTCTACTAAGCAATGAGCTTGATAATTAGTATCAAAACAGACTAGATCGATGCGTCCTTTCATTTGATTAGCTAAGTCAACCTTAAATTCTGGACTAATTCTGTTGGGCGAAATTTGACACTCTTGTAAAAAGTATTCAATTACTCGGAGTCGAACACGCTCTTCTGGTCTATTTTTAAACCATTGCTTATGAATGGGGTTCCATAACTCCACTTCGTTGGTTAAGTGACGAACGATTGGATAGTGGTATAAGGCAGTACTTAACAAATGTATATCCTTTGATTAATGCAGTGCAATGTAGTGTATTCATTTGGTGTGAGTTTAGCTATAGCCAAGCCCGAGTAATGCCAAAGAAAAATAATTAAGACTTTGCTAAAGCTGTTTTACGTGTACTTCGATTGATATAGTATTGTTGAACAATCGACAAAACATTAAAAATGAGATAGTAAAGGCTTAATCCAGAGGCAAAACGGTTAAATATGAATAGCATCATGATAGGAAGTATATATTGCATTATTTTCATATTCTGAGCCATTACGCCACTTGCAGCACCGCCGCCACTAGCACCTCCTGTGAGTCGACTTTGTAGCCCCATGGAAAGTGACATTAATATTACAAATCCACCTATTTGATCCCCTAAAAATGGGATACCAAAAGGTAAATTGATAATAAAATCTGGCGCAGATAAGTCATTAGCCCAAAGGAAAGACTCTTGTCGTAGTAAAATGGAGTTTTGAAAAAATAGCCATAGGGTAATTAGTATAGGAAACTGAAGTAACATGGGTAAACAACCACCCAATGGATTCACCTTATTTTTGCGATACAAATCCATAGTAGCTTTCTGCTGCTTCTGGGGATCACTCTTATATTTTTCTTGTAAATCTTTCATTTGCGGCTGTAGTTCTTTCATGGCCGCCATACTTTTGTAACTTTTAAACGTGAGTGGAGATAGAACAAGCTTAACGGTGATCGCAAATATAATGACCAATACTCCATAGTTGGAAATAAATCCACCCATTATATTAAAGAATGGAATAACAATAAAACGTACAAATGGATCAGAGAACCATCGAAGCCACCCGTAACCAACCTCTACCATATCAAACGCATGCTCATTGAAACTTTTCATATCGGCATATTTAGTTGGTCCTATATAGAGTTGATATTCTTGTGTTCCATTGGTAGGTATATCCGAATTAACCATAGCCTGATATGCATGATCGGTAGTTGGTTGATCTACTTTACCATTTATTTGACCTACTAGTAAAGCTCCTTCAGTGTTATGAATTGGTTGTATAAGTTGGGCAAAAAATTTAGTTTTTGTAGCAACCCATTCAACCATGCCATTTATATTTAATTCATTGTATCCATTGTTTTCGTCTGGGTTGTCTACCTTAAGCCGTTCCAGTTCTCCACCAGCATATAAGTATGCAGAGGTTGCGAGAGCTTCTTGTACTTTATCACGTTCAGTAAAATTTAGTGGGCTGGTAAAACCAAAATCTACGGACCGACCTAAGATATATTCTTGAATACCAATGTATTCTACTCTTAGATTTATCTCATAGCTGTCAGAGAAAAATGTGTAGGTGTAACGAAGTGCACCACCATTTGGAACATTTAATCGGTAGCTCAAACTTCTACTTTCTCCTGTTAGTACAAGGATATTAGAAGCTAGATTTTCTGCTTCAAAAAGAATTCGTTGAGTTTCAACATTGTAGTTCTCCGTACTTAAAAAACCTAAATTGTAGGCAGAAAGAGTAGTGTCTCCAATCATTTGTACAGGTGTACCCGCCCAATTGACATGCTTTTTTAAGGTGAATTGAGTGGGACCCGCCCCTTTATTAGTAAAAATAGCTTTATATAGTGGGGTATCTATGGTAATAAACCGTTGCACCGAATCTTGGATGGCCCCAAACATTCCAACCTTCTGTACTTTGGGCTCGTCACTGTCAATAATCTGACTGGATTCCATATTATTACGCGCATTAGCCCTGATACCTTGGTTTTGCATCCTACTAGGTACTCCAATGTCTGAATCTAAGTTAGGATTAAGGTTTTGGTTTAATTCAACTTGAGCTAAACTATCTCTAATTACTCTTTGACGTTGTTGCTCGGTTAATTGTTCTTCGCTAGGTAAAGTGAAATAAAACCAACCTAGCATCAGTACAAATATTAGGGTAAATCCAACTACAGTATTCTTATCCAAAACAGCTAATTATTATTGGGTTAGTATTCGGGGCTATATGTAAAATCCGACTATTTGAAGAATGCTCCACATTTTTACTCCTCTGAACATTTAAATGTATCAATATCGTGGGCTAAATTCTCAATGAGATTATTGAGTCCTTTACGCATCTCACATTTTACAAGCTCAAAATCAGAATGAGGATAACGGGCAATCAGGACCAAATGCAAGTTAATTGAGTTTTTCTCCAAAAAATGATGCAATTCGCTGCTCGAAGTTCGAAAGCTTTCCCTGAGTAATCTTTTTGTTTTATTCCTTGTAACCGCATTGCCTATATGTTTCGGGGCAATGAACGCCGTTTGGAGACTTTTTTCAGATGTAGAATTAGATTTAGCAAAATGAACAAGACGGAATCGGAATGAAATACTGCCTAAACGAAAAATAGTAGAGTTTTTGAAAAGTTTTTCAAAAGCAGATTTCCCTCTCAATATTGATAGTTTGGGGAGCTGATGTGTTTCCACATCAGTTGAGAGAGGAGCTAATAAATTATTTGGCTCCTTTTCGCTCATCACTAACCGTTAGCTTATGACGACCTTTTGCCCGTCTACCAGCAATGATTTTTCTCCCGCTTTGGGTAGACATCCTGTCACGGAAACCATGCTTATTTTTGCGCTTTCGATTACTAGGTTGGTATGTACGTTTCATGGATCAAGTTCCTTAAAGTTTTCAATATCTAAAGGAGCTTTAAATATATGCATTAATTTCTATAAATTGAATATTTATCGAAGGAATTTAAACTTATCTGCAACATGTGTTGAACGGCCTCGTTTGAAAGGTTACATTTGAGTCAATGTTATTTTGATTTGCTTAATACAATGTTAACATAAATATAACCACTCAAAAACTATTCAATAGACTATTTTACAGCCATGATTGATAAGGTAGGTAAATTTATTACTAAGATTTTAGGCTCCAAAAGCGATAAGGATATTAAGACTATTCAACCACTAATTGAGGAGATAAAATCTTTTAGTACGAGTTTAGAAAAACTCACTGACGATGAATTACGGGCAAAAACGGCTAATTATAAGCAGCTAATTTCAGAAGTAACCAAAGGTATAAGAAATGAAATTACTGAATTAAAGGGTAAATTAGATCACATCGAAGAGCTTAAAGATACAGATCATCGCCAACTTACGGATGATCTCGAGGAGTTAGAATATCGGGAAATAGAGCTTATTGAACAGACGCTTGACAGCATTATGACCGAAGCTTATGCGGTATTAAAGGATACTTGTCGCCGATTTGTGGGTAAATCTTGGAAAGTAGCAGGTGATGCTATTGAATGGAATATGATTCCGTACGATGTGCAGCTAGTTGGTGCAATTGCACTTCATCAAGGTAAAGTCGCGGAGATGAAGACTGGCGAGGGTAAAACCTTAGTGTCTATATTTCCGGCATTTTTAAATGCACTAGCAGGAAAAGGAGTACACGTAATTACCGTGAATAATTACCTAGCAAAACGAGATGCGGAATGGAATGAGCCTATTTTTAATTTTCATGGACTTAAAGTTGACTGCATCGATCGTTATGAACCTAATACTGAGCAACGCAGAGAGGCCTATCGGGCAGATATTACTTACGGAACAAATAATGAATTTGGCTTTGATTATCTCAGGGATAATATGGTGATTAATTCGGATCAACTGGTGCAAACAGAGCATCACTATACTATCATCGATGAGGTGGATTCTATCCTTATAGATGAAGCTAGAACTCCGTTGATTATTTCAGGTCCGGTTCCGAACGACAATAAATCCGATAAGTATTTAGAGATGAAGCCTCGAGTGGAATCTTTGGTGCAGGCTCAGAAGAAGTTGGTAGCCAATCTAGTCCAAGAGGCTCAAAAATATCTGGATGAAGGCAACGAAGATGAAGCAGGCTTAGCCCTGTTCAGAGTGCAGAGAGGTTTTCCTAAGAATACTCGATTCAAGAAAATGTTACAGGAGCCGAGCATTCAAAAACTTATTCAACGTACCGAAGCATTGTATCTACAGGATAACGCAAAAAATATGCCGATTGTGGATGAGTATTTGTTTTATGCGGTGGATCAAAAAATGAATTCAATAGAAATGACCGATAGAGGTCGTGAATTCATTACCAAGAAAGGAGAGGATAATGAGTTTTTTGTTATTCCAGATTTAGGTGAAGAAACCTCCAAAATCGAAGCAGAATCTGCATCTATTGAATCTGAGCGAATTCAGCAAATAGAAACGAATGATGAACTCAGTGAAGAATACAAGAATAAGAAGCTAGATGAAGCGAATTTGGAATTTATGCAAGAACGTGAGCAGAAAATTTCAGAACTCCATAGACTATTTGCTGAGCGAGGAGATCGAATTCACACGGTGAATCAACTTTTAAAAGCATATACTAATTTTGAGCGTGAAGAAGAATATATCGTACAGGATGGTAAAGTACAGATTGTAGATGAGCATACCGGTCGGGTATTATCTGGTCGCCGGTATTCCGATGGTTTGCATCAGGCCATTGAGGCCAAAGAGCAAGTTAAAGTAGAAGCCTCAACACAAACTTATGCAACTATTACTCTTCAAAATTACTTCCGAATGTATCATAAAATTTCTGGTATGACCGGTACAGCAGAAACCGAAGAAGGTGAATTCAATGAGATCTATGAGTTAGACGTAATGGTAATTCCTACCAATCGTCCCATTGCGAGAGAAGATCATGAGGATATGGTTTTTCGAACGAAGAGGGAGAAATATAAGGCTATCATTATGAAGATTAATGAATTCCATAGTAGTGGGCAACCTGTCTTAGTTGGTACTACTAGTGTAGATGTCTCGGAGTCGATGAGTCGTATGCTAAAGCAGGCAGGCATACCTCACAATGTATTAAATGCTAAGCAGCATGCCAGAGAAAGTGACATTGTAAAGCAGGCAGGCCAACCAGGGGCCGTAACTGTTGCAACCAATATGGCAGGTAGGGGTACTGATATTAAACTTGCCTCGGGAATTAAAGAAAAAGGTGGACTTGCAATTTTAGGTACTGAACGCCACGAATCCAGACGGATAGATTTGCAGTTGCGTGGGCGATCAGGGCGTCAGGGAGACCCGGGTTTTTCACAATTCTATGTTTCTCTAGAGGATAAACTTATGGCATTATTTATGAGCGATCGCGTTGCGGGTGTTATGGATAAGTTAAGTTTTGATGAAGGCGGAGTTATTACGCATCCATGGATAACTAAGTCATTAGAACGTGCCCAAGGTAAAGTTGAGCAAAACAACTTTAGCATTCGTAAGCGCCAATTAGAATATGATGATGTCCTCAACAATCAACGAAATGTGATATATGCACGTCGTAAGCACGCCCTCTTAGGAGATCAATTGCGTACCGATTTATTAGGTATGCTGGAATCACTTGTAGTAGAATGGGTAACTGAACACGTGGCTATCAGTGATTATCAAGGTCTTCATGCTACAATATTCCGAAACCTTGCCGTAGATGTGCCTTTTGATGAAGATGAGTGGAGATCCATGAACGAAGATTTACTGGTAGATGTCATTATTCGCCGGGCACTTGAGGTGTACAAAAGAAAAGAGGAGATGGTCAGTAAACCGCTATATGAAGTTATGAAGCGGATTAGCGAAACAAAAGCAGATCGACGACCTGATAAGGTACAGGTTATATTCACTGATGGGTCTCGTCGAATGCGTGTAGTAGTTGGTGTTGAAGCGGCACTACAAAATGAAGGTAAAGAGGTGTTAAGAGCACTCGAGCGTTCTGCTGTATTATCTGTTATTGATGATAAATGGATGCAGCACCTGCGTGAATTAGATTCGGTAAAAGAAGGTATTGGATTGCGTTCATTTGCCCAGAAAGACCCTTTGTTAGAGTATAAAAAAGAGGCCTTCGATATGTTCAAACAACTTATAGAAATGATCAATCAAGAGGTTATTTCATTGATTTGGAAGTCGGTTCCAGAAGCACAGGCTTCGCCGAATTCCGTACAGCAGGCTCAACAGCAAAAGTCGTCATACGATACACAGCGTATGCAAACTCAACATGCCGATTCAACAGGAATGGGTCTACAAGCTCCTGTAGCATCCGCCGTAGATCAGGCACAGCCCCCAAGGGGTCCAAATGTTAAAAGAAAACCAGTTGAAGTTGCCGTTGAACCTGGAAGGAATGATATTGTTACGATACAAAACATGGCAACGGGTACTTCAGAGAGTATGAAATGGAAATTTGCTAAGAAAAAAGTTGAGCAAGAAGGATGGGTCATTGTCGAACAATAACATAAACTAATGTGAAGGTACTAGGCATCGATATTGGCAGCTATGGTATCAAAGCGGCTGTTGTAGATACGGTAAAAGGAGAGATTATATCTGGGAAAAAATCTACCGACAAATTAGGAGATAGTCGCCCACATAAAATAATTTCAAAGGTGCATAAACTCGTCAAAAAATTTGACTGGTACGGACCTATAGGTTGCGCCTTTCCTGCGGCAATTCATAAGGGCCGAATATTATCTGCATCCCGTATAGATGCTGCTTGGACAGATGCAGACGCAGAACATTTATTTAGCGAAATTACTGGATGTCCAGTATACATTATCAATGATACCGACGCAACAGGTATGGCTGAAATGACCTTTGGAGTTGGCAAAGGATATCGAGGAACGGTTATAGTATTGACAGTGGGAACAGGTATTGGATCTTCTATTTTTGTGGATAATATACTTGTACCAAATACAGAACTTGGCCTTATTGAGTTAAAAGGCATTAGCATTGAAGAAAGAGCATCGAATAGGGTAAGAAAGGAAGAGGGAATTCAGCGTAGAACATGGGCGAAACGGATTCAGTTTGCTCTACAGTATTATGAAAAATTATTTCATCCAGAATTATTTATTATAGGTGGTCAACTAAGTAAAAAATCAGAAAAAACATTTCCTTACATCAAAATTAACACAAAATTTAAGGCTGCAGAGTTTCAAAATAATGCCAGTATAGTAGGTGCGGCATATCACGCAGCATCACTTAGTACTCATCACCCGTTGAATAAGCTCGATTCCATAATACCATCAAAGGATTAAAGCAGCAACCACTTTAATCCCTGTTAATGCCATAAATCGGACAAATGAACCCCATGCGGCTATTAAGGCCTGCTCCTGACTTCGGTCACCAATTATTTCATCCAGAAAAGGACCTGCAAATGGTCCACCAGTAAACCCAATCTGTAAAAAGCTAATCCCAAGTAAGCAACACCAAAAGGCATAGCGAGTTCTGCCGGTCTTTTGGGTAGTCTAAGCAACTATAAAATTGTCGGGTTTAGATAATAACACAATGGCGAAAGTCTATCCTCAAATAAATGCAGAAATAAAGGAGGCAAGGGTCATTGCATGATTAATATTCCCAATAAACTAATGGTTAAGCCAGATATTACCGGTAAAAAAAATGCAATAAATCCGAATAGGATTAATAGCGGGTCAAGAATGAGTAAGAGTAATTCCATAACCGTATCCGATTTAAGAGTTAAGAAAATGTACGATATGATCCATGAAAGATTTCATTAGGCTTGCGAGCGAAGATAGGTTTAGCTATAATCTAAGCTATTGCTATATTTTTGAAAAAAACTAACCTAATTTTGACATTATGAGTATGAGTACATCCTCAGCGGGCCTCTTAGATGCCCAACAGCACGATTTTTTTGGGCATCCAAGGGGCTTATCCACCCTCTTTTTTACCGAATTATGGGAGCGCTTTAGTTACTATGGTATGAGAGCGTTACTCGTACTTTTTATGACAGCAGAGGCTGTTGGTAATAATCCTGGATTAGGTTTATCAGTTGGTGAGGCTACCGCTATTTATGGTATATATACCTTTTTTGTTTATATGTTATCACTGCCTGGTGGTTGGATAGCCGATAATATTTGGGGTCAACGAAAGGCTGTTCTTATAGGTGGTATTATCATTGCCATGGGGCATTTTAGTATGGCAGTTCCTACCACCACATTTTTCTTTATAGGATTAGCACTTATTGTCATTGGTACTGGATTGCTAAAACCAAATGTGAGTTCAATGGTAGGGGATTTATATCCCGAGGGCGGCGCCAAACGCGATGCGGGCTTCTCAATATTTTACATGGGGATTAATTTTGGTGCCATATTAGGCCCATTATTGTGTGGCCTTCTAGGAGAAGGGTATAACTGGCATTATGGATTTACATTAGCTGGTTTTGGTATGGTTCTCGGTCTTATTTCCTATCAGATTGGAAGAAAATATATAGGAACAGCAGGAGATCTTAAGGTAGATATTGAACCTAAAACCCTTGCTAAGCGAAGCAAGATTTTTTATACCTTGGTTTCCATTATTGGCGCGCTGATCGTATTACTAGGATTCTTAGTTAGCTCGGGTGCTATTGAATTAGCTTTAGAATCATTGGCTGGTAATTTAGGACTGGTTGCTGTGGTAATTACGGTCGCTTTTTTTGGTTATATCATTTTTTTTGGTGGACATACAGGTGAAGAGAAAAAGCGTCTGGGTGTTATTTTCTGGTTATTCATCTTAGCAGCTATTTTTTGGAGCGGTTTTGAGCAGGCTGGTTCTTCGTTGAATATTTTCACTGCCGAGTTAGTCAATCGTTCAGCAGGACCTAGTGTGTTCTTGGGAAGTATTGGTGCCTTCATGTTAACGGCGTTGTTAGCTATTCCACTTGGATACTATACCTATAAAACCTGGAATCGTGAGGATATTTGGTCTGTAGCCAAAATTGCAGTCTTTTTTACCAGTATAGGTTCACTTGGCTTGGTGTATTGGTTATTAAGTCAAGTAGGGAATGGATGGCAAATACCTGCAAGTACGTTACAGTTAATAAATCCTTCTTTTATCGTGATTTTTGCCCCTATTTTTGGTTTTATATGGACATGGTTAGCTAGTAAAAATGCTAACCCATCAATACCAATGAAATTTGCTCTAGGGCTTTTAGGACTTTCTGCTGGATTTTTTGTACTGGCATGGGGGTCAGCTAATGCTTCTAATTCAAATTTAGTTTCACCGGCTTGGCTAATTGTGATGTATTTTTTACATACGGTTGGTGAACTTTGTTTGTCGCCAGTCGGCCTTTCTTCCATGACCAAGCTTGCTCCAAAAAGTAGAGTGAGTCAAATGATGGGGATTTGGTTTGTGGCAGCTGCACTAGGAAATTTAATTGCTGGCCTGGTAGCCGGACAACTCGAAAACCTTGCACCTGCCAGTCTCTTCCAAGCAGTAGCACTATTTGTAGGCGGTGGTGGGGTAATTGCTATATTGGCGGCCCCATCAGTGAAAAAACTAATGGGAGATATAGAATAAATACAGGCGGGCCCTATAATTAACTATCTTGTCAATTTACCCGATGGTCTAGGGTATAACTCCAGGATCAAATCACAAGATATACAGCAGCAGCAAGTACTCCCCCTAGTAGTGGACCTAGAATGGGAATCCATCCATAGGCCCAATCACTAGATCCCTTATTTGAAATAGGTAGAATAGTGTGGGCTAGGCGTGGGCCAAAATCTCTTGCGGGATTGATTGCAAAACCAGTAGTCCCACCCAAACCTAAACCGATACACCATACAAGAAAAGCAATGGGTAAGGCTCCAACCGATCCCAAACCAATGGGTGTTTTTGAGGTGTTCATTAACTGTCCATCGCTTATATAAAACACTACAAAGACAAGTACAAAGGTGCCTATAATTTCCGAGAGCAGGTTGTTGAAAGACGATCTAATAGCCGGTATAGTACTGAAAGTGGCGAGAATTATGGAGGAATCATGAGTCTGTTTATAGTGGTCTTTGTACATAAGCCAAATAGAAGTTCCGCCTAGGAAAGCTCCAAGAATTTGTGCGCTAATATAGCCAGGAACTTCTGTCCAAGGAAATTCGCCTGCCACAGCTAGCCCTAGTGTAACCGCTGGATTTAGATGAGCTCCTGAGTATGGGCTTGCGACTACAACACCGGTAAAAACAGCTAGTCCCCAACCAGTGGTAATGACTAACCAACCAGAATCGTGTCCTTTTGTTTTGGGTAATAAAACATTTGCTACTACACCATTTCCTAGGATTAATAGTAAGAAAGTAGCTATAGCCTCAGCAATTAAAGGGGTCATAAAAGATAATTTTATTAGGTTAAGAGTTTATGAATGATTTGTCCAAGCTTGAACTGAATGAATAGCCTTATTCCATCCTTCAATCGATTTTGTAATTTGAGTATTTTCAGATTCAGCCTTGAAGCATTTATCCATTGCCCAGATAGATTGAATTTCTTCAATATTTTCCCAATATCCAATACTTAAACCAGCCAAATAAGCGGCGCCTAGTGCAGTCGTTTCTATACATTTTGGACGAATCACATCGGCTCCCAATAGGTCTGCCTGAAACTGCATCAACAGATTATTAGCAGTGGCTCCTCCATCTACCCGAAGTTCTTTAATAGATATTCCTGAATCCGCCTCCATAGCCTTTAGTACATCGTAACTTTGATAGGCCATGGATTCCAAGGCAGCTCGTGCTATATGAGATTTGGTAGTGCCACGTGATAAACCAACGATCATGCCACGTGCTTCTTGATTCCAATAAGGTGCACCCAACCCTGCAAAAGCCGGAACAAAATATACTCCATCCGTATCTGAAGATTGCTTGGCTAAAATTTCTATTTCGGATGAATTGTGAATCATTTCCATCCCATCGCGAAGCCACTGAACAACGGCGCCTGCAATAAATACACTGCCTTCTAGTGCATAATGAAGCTCACCATTTATTTTCCACGCAATAGTAGTTAGAAGATTGTGTTTGGAAACGACAAACTCTGGACCAATATTCATGAGCATGAAGCAGCCAGTTCCATAGGTATTTTTTACCATGCCTGTTTCTGTACACATTTGCCCAAAAAGAGCCGCCTGTTGATCTCCTGCTACTCCGGTAATAGGTATACGATGTCCAAAAAACTGTTCACTTGTTCTTCCAAATTCATTACTTGATTCTAGTACCTTAGGTAGCATTGTAGAAGGTATTTCAAACAGCCTCAATAATTCTTCATCCCATTGCTGACTACGAACATTATAGAGCATAGTTCGAGAAGCATTCGTAACATCAGTTACATGAGATTTCCCTTCCGAAAACTTCCAAATGAGCCAGCTATCAACAGTACCAAAAATTAAGCGGCCTTCTTCGGCTAACTTTTGTGCACCGGCTACGTTTTTTATGATCCACTCCACTTTGGTAGCAGAGAAATAAGCATCAATTACCAATCCTGTTTTTGATTGAATTACAGACAGATATCCCTCTTCTTTTAGTGTGTTACATCGTTCTGATGTTCGACGATCTTGCCAGACAATAGCATGGTAAATAGGTTGCCCTGTCTGTTTGTCCCATACCACCGTGGTTTCTCTTTGGTTCGTTATACCAATCGCCTTGATCTGATCACTTTTGATCTGAGCCATACTTATGACTTCCATCGCAACACTCACCTGGCTTGACCATATCTCATTGGCATTGTGTTCGACCCATCCGGATTGAGGGAATATCTGGGTGAATTCTTTTTGTGCCATAGCTACTATGCTTCCTTTTTTGTCAAAAAGTATGGCGCGGGAACTTGTGGTGCCCTGATCTAGTGCGAGGATATAGGAATGCATAAGAGTTGAGATTTGTTTGTAAGAGTATGTAGATTATTGTACTAATATTGTACTAAAAAACATATATACATAACAAATAAAACCAAGTGTCAGAGACCTTAAGTATTAAAGAAAAAAAACCTGTTGCTGCTATAACTACCCCCATAGGAGAAGGTGGAATAGCAGTGATTAGAGTTTCTGGAAGGGGGGCAATTGCAAAGGTTCAAGAATGTTTCAAAGGAAAAGATCTGGGTGCATTACCATCGCATACTATTCATTTTGGTCGTATAGTTGATCCAAAAGGCCGTTTGGTAGATGAGGTTTTGGTGAGTCTGTTTCATTCACCCAAAAGTTATACAGGAGAGGAAACTGTAGAAATTTCATGTCATGGAGGGATTTTAGTCACACAACGGGTTTTTGAAACCTTATTGGCAACGGGAATTCATCCGGCACAAGCTGGAGAGTTTACTCAACGCGCTTTTTTAAACGGTAAATTAGGGCTGGAACAGGCTGAAGCAGTCGCGGATCTAATTCACGCCCGTAGCGTAAAGGCTGTTGATGCTGCAAATCAGCAGTTATCTGGAAGTTTGGGTGCCTATGTGAAGGAATTTAGGCAACAAATTATTGATGCAACAGCAATGATAGAACTCGAACTAGATTTTATAGAAGAGGATGTTGAGTTTGCTAACAAAGATCAATTACAGCAGTTATTATTAAATCTCAAAACAGCCATTCATCGTCTACTGGAGAGCTATGAGGCCGGCAGATTAGTGAAAGACGGAATAAAGACTGTGCTTATAGGTCGTCCTAATGCAGGTAAATCAACACTTTTAAACGCCTTGGTTGGCAGTGAACGAGCCATTGTCACAGATATAGCCGGAACTACTCGAGATACCGTTGATGTAGAATGGAATCATGGAGGTCTGCTATTTAGGCTTACTGACACAGCGGGGCTGCGTGTAACAGCTGATCGTGTCGAGGCAGAAGGGGTCCGGCGTAGCCAAGAAGCCGTCAAAGAAGCAGATGTGATTGTCTATCTCAGGGATTTGAACCTGCCATTTACCATTAAAGAAATGAATGAGATTAAACAATTGCAATCATCGGCTGTTGAGACTGCTTTTATTGTTATAGGAACTCAATTTGATCGATTGAGCCAAGCTCAACCTACTGTACATGCAACGCATGAGGCCAATCAAGAAAGTGATTGGAGTAAAATTGAAGATTTACATATTTCAGCAATGACAGGATTAGGGTTGCCAAAACTCAAAGATCGTATAAAAGAAGAGGCATTGAGACAGACTCATTATGATGGGGCTTCTCTACTTGTGACATCTTCTCGTCACAGAGATGCCTTTGAAAAGACTCTGAATCATGTGGAAGCTGCTCTAAATGGGTTAACGGGTGGAATGACAGGCGATTTTCTAGCTATAGATCTTCGTGCGGCCTTACAGAGCCTTGGAACTATAACTGGTGAGATTACTAATGAGGACATCTTGGATTCAATATTTTCACGATTTTGTATAGGAAAGTAATTTAGGTAATACACGTATATTATTGAATTATTCGCTTTGAATACATACATATCTATGGACATGAATTCCCTCAATAAAAAGTCTAAGCCGCCTATTAATATAGTATGGTTGAAGAGAGATATTCGATTGGCTGACCATGAGGGATTTTACTTAGCCGAACAAGCCAAAAATGATTATATCCCACTATATGTGTTTGATCCGAATGAATTAGCAGGACCAGATTCATCCTTGCGGCATAGACAGTTTGTTTATCACTCTCTAAAGGATATGAATAAGCAATTAGTAGCTGTGCAAAGACAGGTAATGATTGCTTGGGGAGATACCCTCAAGATTTTTCGTTTTTTAGCAGATACCTTCTCTATTGAGCATTTATTTTCTTATCAAGAATCTGGGACAGGTAGAACCTGGGAGCGTGACAAAGGTGTAGATACCTTCTGTAGGCAGCAAGGCATACAGTGGGTTCAATGTCAGCGAGATGGGGTACTTCGAGGAATAGATAACCGGGATGGTTGGAATAAAGCCTGGAAGTTTTGTATGCAACAACCTCTGTTTACTCCATCCTTTTCACCACTAAGTGAGCAAATAAAGTCTATAAGCAAAGATATTTCACGCCAGCATCCTTTTCCTATCCCATTAGATATAAAAGTAAAATTAGAGCGCTACCCTGAGATGTATCAACTCGCGGGGGAGAGCCAAGCATGGAAACGCTTAGAGAGTTTTATTGGTAGCCGGGGCAGAAATTATCAGCGGTATATCTCTAAGCCATCATTATCACGAGATAGTTGCAGTCGAGTGTCGCCGCATTTGGCATGGGGTAATGTAAGCGTGAGGCAGGTCTATGGATTTGTTAGTAAACACCCCGCAAGGAAGGAAAACTTCCAAGCCTACTCTTCATTTTTGACCAGACTTAGGTGGAATTGCCATTTCATTCAAAAGTTTGAAATGGAACCAGAATACGAGTTAGAGTGTGTGAACAAGGGATACAAACTTATGTCATATTCTAGCAGACCGGATTTTTTAGAAGCTTGGAAGCAAGGTTGTACCGGTATTCCACTGGTTGATGCGTGTATGCGTTGCTTACATGCAACAGGGTGGATTAATTTTCGCATGAGGGCTATGCTTGTTTCTTTTTTATGTCATCATCTAGATTGTGATTGGAGGCTTGGGGTATATCATTTGGCAAGACTTTTTTTAGACTATGAACCTGGTATTCACTATCCTCAATTTCAAATGCAAGCTGGGACCACAGGGATAAATACGATACGGATGTATAACCCAGTAAAACAGTCTAAAGACCATGATCCAAATGGAGCATTTATTAGGCAATGGGTTCCTGAGTTGCAACATTACCCTCTGGCCTATATACATGAGCCATGGACCATAACTCCCCTTGAAAAGGCATGGTTACCAGATTTGGATGGCCTCGTATATCCCAACCCAATCGTAGATATCGCACTGGCAGCATCAGTAGCTAGGAAGAAAATTTGGAGTTATAGAGAATCTTTACTGGTCAAACAAGAGAATCAAAGGATTCTAAAAAAACATACCCATCGCACAATTTAATATGGATGGGTATAATGAATGGAAGAAGTTAGGTGGTCGCTTATTAGTTGGAGCTTAAATAGCTAGATGAATGTTTAGGCGATCGATTATTCGCTACCTTCTTGAATAGGTTCTATGATGTCTCCCTTCTCGGTCACATCAATGACCTCATAACCAAGAGCTTTTAGCTTATCACGATTAGTTGCTCCATCTCCAACCACTAAAATGTAGGTATTTTCGGTATTTAGATATTTTTTGGCTAAAGCATTAATTTCCTCACGAGTAATATTTTGTATAATATCAGCTTGTTTGTCAACATAGGAGCCGTCTAGATTGTATCGGATGATATTGCCTAAGAAGCCGGCTTTTTGAAAAGGTGTTTCATAGCGACGAGCATCTCGCTGGCCAATAGAGTTTCTCATAAAATTGAGCTCATCTTTGGTAATTCCATCTTTTTGAAAGCCTTTGATTTCTTTTATAAACTCTACCACTGCACTATCGGTAGCATTGGCTTTGATGCCAGCTGATGCCGTAAATTGACTTCCACGATCATTTCCACTAAATCCAGAGCGAGCACCATAAGTCCAACCTTTGTCTTCTCGCAGGTTTAGATTAATCCGGCTGTTAAAAGCACCACCTAAGCTGTAGTTCATTAGACTGGTTTTAAAGTACTCACCTGTTGCGTCGTAGGTCATATTAGCTACATAGCCAATACGTATTTCAGATTGTGGAGCACTCACTTTATCCATAAGATACACTTTAGTATAGTCTCCAGGCTTGGGCTTGGGTAAGTCAGGGATATCTACATTTTTGGGTTTCCAATCGTTTAGGAATGCTAGACTGGAGATTGCTTCTTCTTCAGTAATATTACCAACTACAACTACTTCAGTAATCTCAGGAGACATATATGATTCAAAGAAAGCCCGAACATCTTCAATAGTAATTCGGCTCACTGTTTCCTCTAGACCCGATGTAGGAACCGAATAAATATGTTCATCTCCATAGAGCAATCGATTATAGATTTGACTAGCTACGGCCGCAGGATTTTGGTAAGAAGCACGAATGCTTTCAAGCTGTTGCTGCTTGACCCGATTAAAGTCTTCTTCAGTAAAAGCTGGGCGGTAGAGTATCTCTTCAAACAACTCCATAGTACGGGTCAAATTTTTGCTTAGAGTACTTAGTCCAACTACCGTTTCACTTCTACCACCTGAAACTGATATAGAACTGGCAATGAGGCGAAGTTCTTCAGAAATTTCTTCAGAACTATAATTTTGAGTGCTTTCATTCATCAACGCTGCAGTTAAAGATGCGAGGCCTGCCTTTTGTGGATCGTTAGCATCCAGTTCATGTCCACCTTTAATGTAAAGTTGCATATTAATGGTTGGTACTTCGTTTGATTCGCTGCCAATAAGTTTGATTCCATTTTCAAAATTAGCTCTCCAATAGTCAGGTACTTTAACCAAAGGAGCAGTTCCTGGGGTTGGTTTAACGCTCCTGTCAAATGTATCTCCTTCAGGGCGTGAATAGGAAAGCCCGGAATAGTCTGTTGTAGGGAATGGATTATCACCCTCTTTTTGAGCAAGATAGTTATCGGGCGCTGCAGGCGTCGTTGTTCCGCCATCATTGGGAAGTACACTTAGTAATACTCCTGGGTTATTATAAATATACTTGTTAAAAACCCTCATAATATCTTCTTTGGTTACTTCCAAATAGCGGTTTAAATCCTCATTTATATAATTAGCATTTCCAGCAATAGTCTGATAATCAGCTAATTGGGAAACCTTGCCGCTAACAGAAGTTAGTCCATTAATGAAGCTGGATTCAAAACTAGCCTTAATCTTAGTTAAATCATTATCACTTACTCCTTCTGAGGCAAATTCGTCCAAGATTGTTCTCATTTCTTGCTCGAAATCCGCTAAAGTTTGGCCTGGAAATGGTAATACAAACATAGTAAACTCACCAGCGAGTTCACTTACAGGATGGAATACAGAGGCTTGTATGGCTTTTTGGGTCAAAATAAATTTTTTGAATAAATACGAACTTCTTCCGGTTCCAAGAATTTGTGCTAAGAAATCAAGAGGTGCTTCATCTGGATGAAAGCGTGGTACTGTTGGGTAAGTTGCTAAAAGAGCAGGGAATCGAATATTGTTATCTACATATGAAACATAGCGATCTGCGTCGAGCTGAACGGGGCGTAATTTCATACTCTTAACTTCCGGTCCTCTAGGAATGACTCCAAAATATTTTTCAACCATAGGAATTACTTCCTCAGTGGTTACATTTCCGCCAATGGTAAGGGTAGCATTGTTTGGCCCATACCATCGCATAAAGAATTTCTTTAAATCATCTACATTTACTCTATCTAGATCTTCCAATTTTCCAATTGTAAGCCAGGAATAGGGATGACCAAAAGGATATAAAGTTTCAGCTGTCAGTTCACTCCAGCGGCCATAGGCTGCGTTGTCGTAATTTTGTCCCTTTTCATTCTTTACGGTTTCTCGTTGAATTTCAAATTTTTTCTGGGTTACTGCATCTAAGAAAAACCCCATTCGATCGGCCTCCAACCATAGCACTACCTCCAGCTGATTACTTGGGACGGTTTGATAATAATTGGTACGATCCCGATTGGTAGATCCATTTAAAGTTCCTCCAGCATCACTAATAATCTTAAAGTGTTCTTCATCGGCAACATTTTCCGAACCTTGAAACATCATATGTTCAAAAAAGTGAGCAAAACCAGACTTATACAATTCCTCTCTTGCCGAACCTACATGATAAGTAATATCCACATGAACCAAAGGATCGGAGTCATCTTCATGAACAATGACAGTGAGTCCGTTATTCAGCTTAAATTCCTTAAAAGGTATAACAAGCATTTTATTATTCTCCGAATAGTTAACTTCCTTAATAAATGATGTTTGTGCATTTAAATTAGATATATTCAAAGTTAGAAGTACTAGAGTAATAAGTATTATTTTGAACTTAGAAATCATTATCGCAGTATTAAAATTTAGTAATATGTTGATACTTAGAAGGGTTTATTTTATTATAGTTCAACGTAAGATAGTTTAAAATGTTTCAATAAATGTAAAGGCTAATTATGTCAAAAGAAACAAAACCATCAGTTGAATTACGCATTCCAATATTAAAGGATATGGAACTTGTGGCAACGAATACAGCTGATGTTATTGCTAAATATATGGAATTAAGTGATGAGGCATCAGGTGAAATATCTATGGCATTAATTGAAGCAACAATAAATGCATTTGAACACTCCGAATCTCAAAAAGATATATTCATAAATTTCACTATCTCAGACGATGAATTAACAATAAAAGTTATAGACAAGGGAAAAGGCTTTGATAGTGAAGGAATTCAAATACCGGATATTGATTCAAAATTAAAAAAACAAGAAAGAAAGCGGGGATGGGGTGTAATGCTCATCAAAGAATTGATGGATTCAGTCGATTATGAATCGGGTAATGACGGAACTACACTCACAATGACAAAGAAAAAGAAAAATGAGTAAGATAATTAGTACTGAAGAACACAATAATTTTCTAATAGTAAAAACAGAAGGTTATTTCAATAAAGACCTAGGTGAGCTTGTGATTTCTCTTGTCGAAGAAAATGTCAAAGAGAATAAATATCATTTTATTTTAGACCTTGAGCAATCAAAAATTGTTAACAGTATTGGCGCATCAATATTAATTGAAGTAATTGAAATACTTCAAGAAAAAGATGGAAGCTTATCTTTGTGTCATATGGCTCCAATTATCGAAAAAACATTTTCAATTATGGGTCTTACAAAGTATTGTAATACTTTTAAAAGTCTAGAAGAAGCAGTTGCTCAGTAATCAAAATTAGGTGATGGGCCTTGTTTTCTATATCAAAGAGCATTTCCAATTACAAAGAGTCCTACCCTGACATAGAAATAAATTGCTTGTTTTATAAGCAGAAAGAATTTTTAAAAAATGTAGGGGGCCTAGAGTATTTTTTAGGAGCACAACTAGTTAGATATCAAGAAGAGGCTATCTCATATTTTAGAGAGATAGAAAAATCAAAGGCTGGTTTGAGTAAGATTGATATTCATTTCCTTCATGAAGATTATCAAGTAATTTTTTACCCAATTTTTTGTAAAAATGAGACAATAGGATTCGTTTATGGAAATAATACTATAGATAATGCCAAAAGGTTATTGAGTTTCAGTAGTCACTTATCAAGAAAAATTGCAGAGATATTTTATGAGAAAAAAATTAGAAAGATTGAATCTAGGGCCAGTATTAAAGACCTTGAATTCGAGTCTATTGTTCAACTTACAAATATGCTTAGTTTTTGTGAGGATTTGTCTAATGAAACATTAGAATATATTCTTATACACTTAGTGTCTCTTTATGCAGCCTCCAAAGGCATGTTTATCCTCAGAGACTCAAATACAAATATTTATGAAGTCAGGGCAACTTTTGAAATCCAGAGTGAAGATTTGCCTAAAAGAATGTTGACAGATAACAAAGGACTATTATCAGAGCTCAAGAATACAAATAAAACATTTCTTGTAAAACCAGATCAATTTAATTTGGTCAAATTTGTTAAACAAAATTCAATTTGCAGCCCAATTTATTTCAGAGGTAATTTACTTGGTTGTATAATTTTAGCTGACAAAGAAAGCCGAAGGGGTTTTGTGAATTTTTCAAGTAAAGATGCTAATCTATTTGATAGTCTTACTAAAGAAATAAGTTTGACAATTAATAATTTGAAACTCATTGATGATCTTCAATCGACAAATAATTTGATCGATAATATAATGACATCTATAGAGGCTGGAATTATAAAATTTACAGAGTTTGGTGAGATTGAATATGTAAATAAAAAAGCAATTGATGTTATTGGTCTAGAACGAGAAGATATACAAAACCAGTATTATGGGATTATATTTGCAGAAAATGAATCATTCCTAGAAGTAATCAGTAATTTTGAGGCATCTGAATCAGCAGATAATAAAGTGCAAATAATTAAGAATGTACCATATGTGAATTCTGATGGTATTTCACGAACATTGGATACAACAATTTCACCTGTTTTTGATAAAAATAATGATCGATCTGGATTTATCTTATCCTTTGACGATATATCAGATATGCAAAAGGTTAAGACTACCTTTAAGAAATATGTTTCAGGAAATATAGTTGATGAAATTTTAGACGATAACTCAAAAACTGACTTAGGTGGTAAGCTTACTAACGCATGTGTTTTATTTGCAGATATCAGAGGATTCACCTCTTTTTCTGAAAAAACTACTGCTTCTGATTTAGTTGCAATATTAAATAAATATTTTACTGATATGATTGACGTTGTCTATGAGTTCAATGGAACTCTTGATAAGATTATTGGTGATGAATTAATGGTATTGTTTGGAATACCAAATAATTCTGATCAAGATTGTCAAAACGCAGTTGATTGTGGTATCACTATGTTTAAAAGACTTGATAGATTTAACGAAGAATTAGAAAAACACAACAATCATAAGTTAAAGATAGGTATCGGTATTCACTTTGGTGAAGTAGTTGCTGGAAACATTGGATCGGATAAACAAATGAACTATACAGTAATTGGGGATAATGTTAACCAAGCTGCTAGATTTTGTTCGCATGCTAGGCCAAATGAGATTATAATTTCAGAATCTGTATATGATAATATTTTAAATAAGTCTTTATTTACAGATCAAATATTTATTAATGTCAAAGGGAAAGAGAAATCTATCCCAGTAAGAAGCTTTACTCATAAATTGACTTAAGCAACTTTTTTTATAACTACTAAAGTTATATCGTCAGGTAAATCATCAAGATGAGTTCGCCATTTTTTCCCTAAACTTAATAATGCATTGGAAATTTGTTTTGCACTTTTATCAATGTTGTCAAAAATTTCATTGTAAATAGCCTCATAATCTAATAATTCATTTGATTCATTAGGTAATTCTGGTAACCCGTCCGACATCAAAACTAAGATATCTCCAATCTCAAAATCATGTTTATTCGACTCATATTTAGTTCGACTTAGACCCCCTAGGGGTAGATTCGGAATCAAAACTTCTTCTAACTGATTATTTTTTGACTTATACAAATAGTAAGGAGGCATTGCAGCGGAACTAATTTCAATAGTATTTTCTTCAAGTTTAACTACAGATAAACTCATACGAATTCTACCGAAGTTTACCTTTTTTACTATCTGATTTAATTTGCCTAGCATATTAGACGGGGATTCTAATTCAACACCATTCAACCCAGCTTTGGTAACGGAAACCATGATACCCGAGGTTACGCCATGCCCCGTTGCATCACCACAAATACTGTATAGCTTATTTTCGTACTCAATGAAATCATAATAATCCCCTCCCATTTCGTTAGCTGATTGAAGGTATGTACTGATATCAAAAATACTTGTTGAGGGAGTTGACTTAGGTAATAGACTTTGTTGTAAGTCTCTTGCTTCATTTAGTTCTTTTTCTCGTCGTTCTTTTTCAAAGTTATCTTTAGCCTTTTTAACTCTTTGTTTTTGGATTATCCAATACACCCCGACTAACATGATTAGGTAAAAGATGAACGCTTGATAACTAAACCAAAATGGTGGGGTATTACTTATGGCAATCTCTATATCATTAATAGATCTATTTCCATTAGCATCGATTAAATATATTTTGATTGATGAATTATACCATGGTAGAGAAGATATTATTATTTGATTACCATTGACACTCGCATTATATGTTTCATTATTAATACTATAATAATATCTATTATTATCTGATTTATAGTGGTTCCCTATGTAAGCATCAAATAATAATGAAGTTATTTGATAATCTATTTTTATTTCATTGTTATTGACTTGAATAGGGTATGGTTTGTTATATTTATCGTATCCAACCACTCGAAAGAGTTTGATTTCATTTGAAATATCCTCATCGTATAAATCAGCATAATTGAATTGAAATAAGCCATCTGTTCCACTAATAAAAATATTATTTGTAGTATCGATCTTGTGAATGGATCGTTTATTAAAGGATGTCATCGATAGTCCGTCTTCTTCTGTAAGAGATCGAATTTTACCATCTTTCATTAGATTTAATCCTTGGCCACTTTGTATAAATAAAATGCCATCTTGATAGTAAATATCTGAAATATTGTTAGATAATAAGCCATCTTCTCTCGTTAATCTAACTAATTGATTTAATTCTAAGTCAAACTTATATATACCTCTTCCACTAGTCCCGCCATACACTTGATTAATTTCTTTTGCAAAGTAGAGATTATCAATGTTGTTCAAAGAATTCGCTGCATTGATATTAGATTCTCCTAAGATTTTATTTTCAACTAGGCTATCCAGACTTTCTATTTTATGAAATGAAAGTGTCTTTAGATCACTAGATATCCAAAGAGTATTATTTACTTTTTCAATATCTGTAAAATTAGGTGGTACATTAGGGTTCAATAACTCATCATAGATGTAGCTATTTTTTGCTAAAATAAATGAGAAATCTGAAAAATTGTCTAGATCAGACTCAAATTCATGAATACCATTATCTGTACTAACATAAAAAGATTCATCTGTAAGAAAGATATTGTTAACCTCACCCCAATCAAATTCAAAATTATAGCTAAATTGTAATGCGAAAAAACTAAAGTCGAGATTATAGAAATAAAGAGTATTATTCCCCAATGCTAACAAATAATTCTTCTTTAAAATTATTTTGTTATTCTCATCACTTAATACTTCTTCGGGAGCTTCAATTTCATATGTATTTTTGTTAGGTATATCTGTTATTGAAAAAACCCCATTATTTAATAAAACTTCATAATATTCGTTTTTAGAGTAATATTCTGAGCCATCATTAATTCTGCTAACAAGCGTTTTTTTAAGGGTATGCTTAGTCAATCCATTTTGAGTTCCTATCCATAAAAAATTGTTTCTAATATTTACTCCAGTGACTGGATATTCTGTTATATCTTCAAAAACAACTTTGAATTCATTATCATAAACACTAACAAAATTTTCACCTGATACTAATAAGTAATCTCCTTGCTTATGAATTTTTTTTACGTTTGAATTATTATTTGAAGATTCAATTATTGTTGATTTAAATTCTTGACTTATAGAGTTGTATTCTAAGAGTGTTAGTCTTGAGTTAACTAATAATGCAAATAGTTTCGATTTAATCTTTATTATATTTTTTACATCACTATTTGGAAATTGCTTTTGGTTGACAAGTATATCATTATCTCTGTCATAAATATTTAGCCCTCTGTCTGTCCCTACTAGCAAATAATCTGATCTAGGCTCAATCATTGAGCTATTAATTGTAATACTAGAAAACCCATTTATTCCGTTTGAAATGAGATTATTTTGATTATTAGCAATACCCCTTGTTATTGTACTGTCTTTTCTGTCTAAAATATTTATACCTCTATTTGTAGCGATCCAAATTTTATTTTCTTCAAAATATAATCCACTGCCGTCTGTCAATGAACTTAGATTATTGGTAGAGATGGTAGAAGGGTCAAATAAATCAAATTTGTAATTTTTGATCAGTTCAAATTTATTATTTAATACGATAAGTCCACTATTTTCTGTTCCGATATAGATATCGGAGGTAAATGGGTCTGAATATATAGATACAGGTTTAGTATCTGTTTTTAGTTGCTTGAAGGAGTTATTTGTCCTGTTAAAGAAGCTTAATCCGTCATTTGAGATGGCAATAACTGAGTTATCATCAGTAATATAGATGTCTTTAACCTGTGTATTTAATAATGTAGTGTTGTCACTTACATTTGATTCATATTGATATATTTGTTGGTCGATTAGGGCATTTAGGCCTTCATTCGTACCAATCCAAATAATTCCAAAATCATCAGATTTTAACGATTCAACGTAATTTGATGATAAACCAATGATTGGTTGTGACACTTGAGCTTCTAAGTATTGACTAAAAACTGTAAAAGCTAATAAGATTGTTAATAGTTTTATTCGAGCTAGTCTCAATTTCACATCTCAACTGTTAGAGTTGTCTTTTGGCTAGCTCTTGTACTAACGCCGCCTCGCGAGTTGCAAACGTATTATTAGCAACTCTTTTCATAATTAAAGTACTCAAATCAGTATCACCATTACCTCT
>CETK01060373.1_pt1 | contig 37712 bp, 26 predicted proteins | sample 361431 | NCBI WGS metagenome assembly CETK01 (sample SAMEA2622452, study PRJEB7988) | marine metagenome | biome: marine biome (ENVO:00000447); feature: surface water layer (ENVO:00002042); material: "saline water (ENVO:00002010), including plankton (ENVO:xxxxxxxx)" | depth 5 m | reverse complement strand
AAAGGGAAAATTACATATAGTTTATCAATATTATTTTTAATTGTTTTGATTCTACTCTCTTTCCATGCCCATATTTGTGGGCTTATGTAATAATAGTTTTTATAACCTTTACTTTTTGCCCACTTACATATTTTGAGATTAAATCCAGGATAGTCTATATAAATTATTTTGTCTGGATTAAATTTCTTGATATCATTTTTACAAAATTTGATATTCTTAATAATAGTTTTAAGATTTTTTAAAACTTCGTAGAATCCCATAAAAGCCAATTCCTTAATATGTTTAACATTATATCCTCCACTTTTAATCATTCTATCTCCTCCCCAGAATCTTATATCTGCTTTTTTATCAACTGAGAATATTTCATCAATCAATTTTGATCCATATAGGTCACCGGAAGCCTCGCCTGCAATTATATAATATTTCATTTAAAGTTCCATCCATTTAATTCCTGGATGGCATAATGAGCAGTTAAGTCAAATTCTACAGGAACAATAGAAATATAATTATGTTTTAGCGCCCATTCATCTGTATCTTCACTATTATCGTTATTAATAAATTTTCCAGTTAACCAGTAGTATTCCTGTCCAAATGGATTAGTTCTTTTGTCAAATTCCTCTACCCAAGAGGCTTTTGCTTGACGACATACTTTTATTCCTTTAATTTCAGATTCCTTAACTGAGGGTATATTTACGTTTAGTACAACTCCGTTAGGAATAGTATTTTTTAATGCATTTTCAGTAATTTTTTTTACAAATTTTTTTGATTCATTAAAATTTGCATTCCATCTATAATCTAGTAAAGAAAAGCCAATGGCAGGGACTCCTTCAATTCCAGCTTCAATAGCTGCACTCATGGTCCCTGAGTATATAACATTAATTGACGAATTTGAGCCATGATTTATACCTGATACACATAAATCAGGCTTTCTAGGCATTAATTCATTTATGGCTAATTTAACGCAGTCTGCAGGGGTTCCAGAGCAACTATATTCAAGAGTCTTACTGTCCTCAGTAGTAATCTTTGAAGAATGTAAAGTAGAATTTATTGTTATTGCGTGCCCCATCCCAGATTGAGGGCTATCCGGTGCTACAACTACTATGTCACCAATTTCATGCATAATTTCAACAAGTTTTCTTATTCCAGGCGCATTAATGCCATCATCGTTGGTAACTAATATTAGTGGTTTAGCCATAAAATTAATTTCTGTAAAGATATAAAAACCATTAACTACTCTAACTTTAACATAAAGTTTGCTGTTATTCTGATTTACCTTATATTATTTTAAATTATTTTAGCAATATGTTTTTAAGAGTTTTTGGTTTTGTTATCTCTGGTGTTGTTTCACTTATTATTTATTTTGAGGTTTCCAACATTAAGTTCTCAAGTGATCAAACAAATAAAGATAGGCTTCTTTTAGATTTGGTTTCTTTAGTTCTTGATAAGCTTCATTATGACCCTCAAATTGTGAATGATGACTTTTCTAAAGATGTTTTTGATGATTTTATTAAAGCAGTTGATTCACAAAAAAGGTTTTTGCTTAAATCCGATTTAGAGCTTTTCTCAAAATATGAATATCTAATTGATGATCAAATTAAATCTGCTGATATCGAATTCTTCAACATTGTATATCAAACTCTTATAAGTCGTATTGATGAGGTTGAGGGTTTTTATAATGATATTTTAAATACTCCCTATGATTTTAATATTGATGAAAAAATAAATCTCGATTATAATGATTTAGATTATGCTAATGATATAAATGATTTAAAATCAATTTGGAGAAAAAGGTTGAAATTGTCCGTTCTAGACGGTTTTGCATCAAAAAAGGAAATTGATATTCAAAACATAGAAAAAGAAAATTATATACCAAAGTCTGATATTTTAATTGAAGAGGAGTCTAGAGGTTCTATCAAAGAAAATTTGAGGGATTTCTTTCAATTTAATAGCGAGTTGGAAAAATCAGATTGGTTCTCAATTTATTTAAACTCAATTGTTTCTCAGTATGACCCTCACACAAACTACTTTGCTCCAGAGGCCAAGGAAGTTTTTGACCAGAACATGTCTGGAAAGTTCCAGGGAATTGGGGCCAGATTGTTTAAGAGAAACCAACAAGTTGAAATATCAGAAGTAATAATTGGAGGTCCTGTATGGAGAGATAATTTGTTAAATGTTGGTGATATCATTATAGCAGTTGCACAGTCAATTGATGAAGATCCAACTGAAATTTCTTTGATGAAGCTTACTGACGCAACTGATTTAATTAAAGGTGAAAAGGGTACTAAGGTTTATCTAACAGTTAAAAGAGTTGATGGTGGGATTGAACAAATTGAAATAACAAGAGATATAGTTGAACTTGAAGAGACATATGCAAAATCTTCCATTATAAAAGACAATCAAAAAACATATGGTTTAATAAATTTACCTAGATTTTATATTGACTTTGATGACTATGGAGAAAGAAATGCAGCTAGTGACATTAAAAATGAAATAATAAGTTTAAAGGAAAAGGGAATTAATGGTCTAGTCCTAGACTTGAGAAATAATGGTGGAGGATCACTAAAAACTGTTATTGATATTACGGGGTTTTTTATTGAGAGAGGTCCTGTTGTCCAAGTTAAGAGTATTGGAGGTAGAAAAGAAATATTAAGAGATAATGATACCTCAGTATTATGGGACGGTCCATTAGTTGTATTAGTTAATGAATTTTCTGCATCTGCATCTGAGATTCTTGCCGCTGCTCTACAAGATTACAATAGGGCTATCATAATTGGTGGTAAACAAACATATGGTAAAGGTACTGTTCAAAATATTATTGACCTCAATAATGTCATATCAGGAAACACTTATGGTGATTTAGGATCTCTTAAAATAACTACAGATATGTTCTATAGAGTAAGTGGTGCTTCAACTCAATTAGAAGGAGTTAAAAGTGATATTGTTTTTCCTAATAGATACTCATATGTTGATATTGGTGAAAAAGATCTTGATAATCCTTTAAATTGGAATAAAATTGATCCTGCAAGATATAATAATCAATTGAAAGTTTTCCAATATGCTCAAGTAATATCAAATAGCAAAAAAAGAATTAAAGAGAATGAATATTTTTCATTGATAGACCAGCATGCTATTTGGGTTAAATCCAAACAAGATGATAAGTCGATATCACTAAATTATGAACTTTATAAAAAAGATCTAGAAAATTCAAAGTTACAAAATGATAGACTGAAAATAATTGAAGACTTTATTTCACCATTTGTTTTTCAATGGAATGAAAGTAATACTGGAAGATCTAGCAATTACAAAGATGATATGAAAGAGAAAAGGGATAGATGGTTAAAATCACTAGAAAAAGACATATATGTTAATGAGGCCATGAACCTACTTAAGGATTTATCCTCAATTGATGAATACAGAATTTTATCTCAAGCAAAAATTAATTAGTTCTCTTTAAGTCTACTTGAATCAAAGTTTAAATAAATAAAAAACATTATACTAAAAACAAGTAAGTTTGATCCACCGTAGCTTATGTATGGTAGAGGTATTCCAACAGAAGGTACAACACCAATTGACATTCCAATATTTATAAAAAAATGAACATAAAGAAGAGCTGCGAAAGATTGACAATATATTCTTCTAAAATGATTTACTTGTTTTTCAGATCTCTGTGAAATTCGTATTATCAATAGTAAAAATAAGATTATTGTAAAAAAACTACCTAAAAATCCCCATTCTTCACCTATAGTACTAAATATATAATCAGTATGTTGTCTTGGTACAAAGTTTCCTTTAGTCTGTGTTCCCTCAAGAAATCCTGATCCAAATAGACCACCGTTACTAATCGCAATTTTTGATTGGTTAATATTATATCCAATGCCCTTATCATCAACCTCTTTGCCAATTATCAGATTTATCCTATCCTTATGCCTTTGCTCTAAAAAATTTTCAAACATGTAGTCAGTTGAAAAAGAAATACTAGCAAGAAATATCAAGGTTAATAAATATCTTAATGAAGAAAATCTTATCTTCTTTTGACTGTTATATATTATTATAGATATAAAAATTAATGAAATAAAAATTAGAATATTTGTAAAGTTGAAAATTAGAGTAAGTATTAATGTAAGTGAAATAATTATTCCAAAATAAAAAAATCTTAGATCTAATCCTTCTCTTAATACAGGGAAAATAAATGCAAAAAAAATTAATGCTGAACCAGGATCAGGTTGAAAAGTTATTAAAATTGATGGAATCAAAATGATTATAGATACAATCAATATATCTCTAAATTTGTTAAGATCTGTTTGAATAATGCTTAAAAATTTTGCTAAAAAAATTGCAGTGCAAAGTTTACTTAGTTCCGTTGGTTGAAAACTAAAAGGTCCTATAATAAACCAAGATTTTGCTCCACCTCTCTCAACACCTAATAAAAAAAGACCTGCCAGCAACAAAATTGAAAATAAGTAGAGTAATAAGGAGGAATTATCAAAGAATTTATAATTGGTAAAGAGTATGAAAAAAAATGAAACAAAAGCTAATCCAAGAAACACTAATTGTTTTCCGACAAGAGTTGAAAAATCAAATATTGAAGTAAACGAATCTGTGTAAGTTGAAGAATAAACATTAATAATTCCAAAAGTCACTAATAAAGCATATATCAAGAGTGAAAACAAATCATATTTTACAATATTATTCATTTATTTTAAAGTCTTTAAATATATAAGGTTTCTCATATTCACTTTGAAGGCTTCCATTAACCATCCTATTCTCTAACCATTTACGTTTTACATTTTTGGTCAAATACTTTTCAATTATTAAGCTTGCAATTGGAGCTGCCCATCTACTCCCCCAATAACCATTTTCAATAAACACTGATACAACAATTTGAGGATTTTCAGCAGGTGCAAAAGCGACAAAGGTGGAATGATCAGTTAATTGTTTCTTTTCATTTTCAATTAATATATAATTTTCAACTGTTCCTGTTTTACCTGCCACATTAATTCCATTTATTTTTGCAATTCTAGCAGTTCCTCTATTAACAACATCGACCATTGCGTCTATAACTATATCAAAGTTTTCCTCATCTATTGTTGTAGAAATTTTTTCTTTTAATGAGGACATATCATTATTAATCTTTTTAACAAAATGGGGTCTATAGAAAAAACCTCTATTGGCTACAGCAGATGCAAAATTTGCCATCTGAATCGGTGTAGTAAGTATTTCACCTTGACCAATTGAGTTAGAGATAGTAGTTGATGATCCCCACCTATTTGAACCATAAAATCTGTTGTAATAATCTGATTCCGGTATAAATCCTTTTTTACCAATGAAAAGATCATATCCAAGATAATCTCCTAAACCGAAACTTTTAATATGATTAGCCCACTTATCAAGACCTTCACTAGGTGTGTCATATTTGTCTATGATCATTTTATAGGTTTTTGCAAAATATGTGTTACAAGAGTTATAAATACCCTTTCTTAAATTACTAACTGTACCAATTCTATTATGACACCCCATAAATGAATTTTTTGCATAAAAATGACCAGCATTACATGTAAAAGATGTGTTGGGATTTATTACTCCTTCCTGTAAACCAATTAAAGCATTTAAAATTTTCATTGGAGAACCAGGTGAGTATTGAGCTTGCAGAGATCTATCAAACAAAGGTTTATTTATTGTATCATTCAATAATTTATTGTAATTGTCTGTCCTGTTTTGTCCAATAAATTGATCCGACTTATATGTTGGAGAACTTACAAGAGTTAAAATCTCTCCTGATGAGGGCTCTATTACAACTACACCTCCTTTTTTGTTTATTAAAAGATTTTCAGCATACTCTTGAAGTTGAATATCAATTGTTAGAGTTATATCATTAGCTTTTTTAGGATCGATATCATCATTCGAATTATTATAAGGTCCAATTACCCTGTTAAACCTATCTTTTTGAAAATATCTTTTACCTTTTACCCCTTTTAATTCATCTTCATAGTATTTTTCTATACCCTGTTTACCAATCATTTCTCCTTTTTCATAATAACTATTATTATTAATTTCATTTTGGTCAACCTCACCTGTATATCCAATTACATTACTAGCAAATGGCTTTAAATAATCTCTTACTGAGTTTTTTCTTAAATAAAATCCTTTGTATTGCCATATTTTTTCTTGAAGAAAAGCATTTTTTTCTTTTGAAATTTGCCCTACTATAACAGATGGCAACTTTTTTGAATAGATATTAGCGTTAACAATTCTTTTTCTTAATTCCTCTATTTCAACATTAATTATACTAGACAATTTAAGTGTATCAAATTCGGAAGTGTTTTCGGGAATAATAATTAGTTCATACATAGGCTGATTAGCTACAAGTAATTCACCATTTCTATCGTATATTAAACCTCTTTCTGGATAAACTGAAATTTCTTGAATTGCAAAATCTGAGTTGAAGTATGCACCATCTGTTAACTGTATAGAAGCTAATCTTATCAAAAAAATTAGAGAGCTTAAAATAGTTAACCAAATAAGTAAATTTTTCCTAATCATTTTATTTTTTATAAACTAACTGCGAAATAATCCAAACTAAAATAAACGTTACAATTGAATTAACAATGCTATAAGAAAGAATTGTATATACAAAATCTAAACTGAAGAATAGCAAAGTATAATATAAGAATGTATGTATTAAAACTATTATACTGAAATAAGAAAATCTATTTATTAACTGAGTACCTTTAATCATAGCCAAAGGTAAATTAGAGTTAACACCAAATGAATTTTTTTCTATTTTATTTCTTAAAAAACAAACAGTTATAGATGCCAGTGTATGACAACCATAAGTATGCATTGTTAGGTCAACGATAATTCCAGTTATAAACCCTATAAAAATCAAAAATGTTTTATCATAATTTGTCTTATATATTATAAAAATAATTATGTATATAAAAGGAGTTATAAATCCAAAAAGATTAAAATGATTAAAAATGTATAATTGAGTACTTAGCAATAATGAATACAATATAAAATTTCTTGCTATCTCTCTATTCATCTATCAGTGATTTAAGTTCAGGATTATCAGTTCGTGGTAATATATAAAGATTAGTTAATGATGTAAAATCATTAAATGTTAAAATATCAATTTCGTAGTATCCTTCTAGCGATGAGTTATCGTAATTAACAATTTTACCAATGGGTATGCCTTTAGGAAAATAAAATGACATTCCTCCTGTTACAATAGTATCACCAATTTTTATTGTACTACTGAGTGGAATATCATTAAGTTTTAAAATTTTCGGACTAGCACCATTCCAACTTAATGAGCCAATGGTTGATGTATTTTTTAATAGGGCATTTATCCTTAATTCTGTGTTTAATAATGAAATAATTGAAGAATAATTGTTGGAGACGCTTTTAATTATCCCTACAACACCATCTGAGGATATCACCCCCATTTCTTCATTAATTCCATTTGATCTCCCTTTATCTATTACAATTATATTATTGTTTTTGTTAACTGAATTAACAATAACTTTTCCTATTAAAATAGAGTTTGAAAGTTCCTGAGGATTAATTGTTTTCTGGTTTAAAGTAATATCTTTTAGTTGATTTTTTTTAAGGTTTAAATTTTCTTCAATTAATTTTTTATTCTCATTTCTTAGATTGAAGTAGTAATTAAGAGAAGCAGCTAAAACTGATGTTTTACCAGAAAATGATGTTGCAATCTTACTAAATTGGTTATAGTGTATATTACTTTTTTTATACAAAAAGTTAATTGTGATAAATGATAAAAAAACATAAATAATTAAGTTCCTATTTTTTACTATGGAATTAATTATTGATTGCATTAAACTTTTTACTTAATTAATACAGACTTAAATTTATCAATATTTTTTAACGCAATACCAGTTCCCCTAACAACTGCTTGTAGTGGGTCTTCAGCGATATAAACAGGGAGATCAGTTTTTTTAGAAAGCCTTTCATCAAGACCTCTTAATAAAGCACCTCCACCAGCAAGATATATTCCTGTATTGTATATGTCCGCTGCAAGCTCAGGTGGAGTCTGAGAGAGAGTCTCCATTATTGAGTCCTCAATTCTAATGACTGATTTATCGATGGCTTTTGCAACTTCAATGTAAGAAATAATTTTCTCCTTAGGCTTTCCTGATAACAGGTCACGACCCTGAACTTGCATGTCCTCTGGTGGATCATCAAGGCTCTCTGTGACAGAGCCAACCTCAATTTTAATTTTCTCAGCAGTTCTGTCTCCTACGTACAAGTTATGTTTAGTTCTCATATAATACACAATATCATTAGTTAAAACATCACCAGCTACTTTTAGCGATTTTTCACAAACAATTCCAGACAACGCAATTACTGCAATCTCTGTGGTTCCACCACCTATGTCAACAACCATATTTCCTTTTGGTTTAACAATATCTATACCAATACCAATAGCAGCTGCCATTGGTTCGTGAATTAGATATACCTCTTTGCCATTTACTCTTTCAGCAGATTCTTTTACAGCACGCATCTCAACTTCAGTTATACCTGATGGGATGCAAATAACCATAGTCAGAGACGGGGAAAACCATCTTTTTTTCAATACAGGTATACTTCTTATTAATTCACTAATCATTTTTTCTGAGGCTTCAAAATCAGCAATAACTCCATCTTTCAATGGTCTAATTGTCTTGATATTTTCGTGTGTCTTACCCTGCATAAACTTTGCTTCCTCACCAATAGCAATAATTTTTTTTGAAGTGCGATCCATTGCTACAATAGAGGGACTATTGATTACTACTTTATCATTATGAATAATAAGTGTGTTTGCAGTACCAAGATCTATTGCTATTTCCTCTGTAAAAAATCCCATGTTAATCCGCAAAGTTAGTCAAATAAAGTAATATCTAATGCTTAAAATGTCTTATTCCTGTAAACACCATTGACATTTCTTTGTTATTGCAGAAATCAATTGAGTCCTGGTCTCTCAAAGATCCTCCAGGCTGTAGTATTGAAGTAATTTTATTTCTATAGGAGATCTCTACACAATCAGAAAATGGGAAAAAGGCGTCACTAGCAAGACTTGAGCCCTCTAAACTAAATCCAAATTTTTTGGATTTTTCAATCGCTTGATTCAAAGCATCAACTCTTGAAACCTGACCCATACCGGATCCAATTAGCTGTTGATTTTTAATTATTACTATACAATTTGAATTTGTATGTTTTGCAATAATTGACGCAAGGACAAGATCATTTAATTTTGTTTTTTCAGGAGATCTATTAGTTACAATTTTAAAATCATTTACATCTTCTAACTTATTATCAAAATCCTGTTCTAGATAGCCATTTAAACATGATCTTTTTTGGGTATTTGTGAAAGGGATTTCTTTAAGTTTTATTAAAATTCTATTTTTCTTTGATTTTAATATTTTTAAGGCTTCACTCTCAAAATCTGGAGCAATTAATATTTCAAAAAACAACTCATTAATTAGTTCTGCTGATTTTTTGTCAATTATTTTATTAGTATTTAATACTCCTCCAAATGCAGATATAGTATCACATGAAAGGGCGTCCCTATATGCATCAATTAGAGAGTCTCTAATTGCTACACCGCATGGATTGTTGTGTTTATGAATTAAAAAAATAGACTTTTTATATTTCAAATCTCTTAAAAGATTTATTGATGAGTTAATATCGAGTAAATTATTATAAGAAATATCTTTTCCATGAATTTGAGACATAAAATCATCTAAGTTTCCAATAAATCTTCCATTTTGATGTGGGTTTTCTCCATATCTTAATTCTTTCACATCAGTTCTAACTTTAGATGAATTATTTAGATAAGAAAAAATATTATGATCATATTCAGAACATTTTCTAAAAGCATTAATTGAAAGACTTTTTCTATATGATTTTTTTGTTGAGCAATCATTTTTAATTATTCTAACCAACTCATTGTATTGGGATGAACAACTGATACAAGTCACATTCTCATAATTTTTTGCTGCAGCTCTTAAAAGTGATACACCACCAATATCAATTTTCTCTATTATTTCGTCATGATTATCAGAAATTTTTGTAGTCTCCTCAAAAGGATATAGATCAACAATAACTAGATCTATATCTGGTATATCATAACTATTAGCATCATTTAAATCTGATTTTGAATTTGTTTTTAAAATTCCACCAAAAACTTTAGGATGTAATGTTTTAACTCTTCCATTTAGAATGGATGGGTATGTTGTCAGATCTTCAACTTTTTTTACAGATATACCGAGTTTTGAAATGAAATCGTATGTTCCACCTGTTGAATAAATTATCACTCCCTTGTAGTTTAATGCAATGCATAATTCGCTTATTTTTTCTTTATTATAAACAGATATTAGAGCGGACTTAATTTTTTTCATTTTGGAAAGATTCTAATTTACAAAAAAAACCTGCTTGAAGGCAGGTTTTTTAAATTGATATTAAGAAAAGTTACATCATGCCCGGCATACCTCCACCACCCATTGGTGGCATAGGTGCAGGATTATCTTCTTTTATGTCAATAAGCGCACATTCTGTTGTAAGAATCATTCCAGCAACTGATGCAGCATTTTCAAGGGCTACCCTAGTAACTTTTTTAGGATCTATAATACCCTCTTTCAACATATCTACATACTTTCCTTCCTTAGCATTATAACCGAAGTTTTTATTTCCTTCAATAACTTTTGAAACAACTACTGATCCTTCTCCTCCAGAATTTTCTACAATTGTTCTTAAGGGAGTTTCTATTGCTTTATTTACAATTTGAATTCCAGTAGCTTCATCTGGGTTGGATGACTTCACTTTGTCTAAATCACCTTTAGTACTAAGTAGAGCAACTCCACCACCAGCAACAATACCTTCTTCAATAGCAGCTCTAGTTGCATGTAAAGCATCATCAACTCTATCTTTCTTTTCTTTCATTTCAACCTCTGATGGGGCTCCTACATAGAGTACGGCGACTCCACCAGCAAGTTTTGCAAGTCTTTCCTGGAGCTTTTCTTTATCATAGTCAGAACTTGTTGTTTCAATTTGAGCTTTTATCTGATTTACTCTTGATTTAATATCAGTTTTACTTCCAGCTCCGTTAACTACAGTTGTATTATCTTTATCAATTGTTACTTTTTCAGCTGTTCCAAGCATATCGATAGTTGTATTTTCCAAAGTAAATCCTCGCTCTTCAGAAATAACTGTTCCCCCTGTTAAGATTGCAATATCCTCAAGCATAGCTTTTCTTCTATCACCAAACCCGGGAGCTTTTACTGCAGCAATTTTTAAAGATCCTCTTAATTTATTAACTACTAAAGTTGCTAATGCTTCACCATCAATATCTTCAGCTATTATTAAAAGTGGTTTACCAGATTGAGCCACTGGTTCTAATATTGGTAAAAGATCTTTCATTACAGAAATCTTTTTATCTGTAATTAATATTTGAGGAGTATCAAGATCTGCTTCCATTTTCTCAGAGTCAGTTACAAAGTATGGTGAAATATAACCTCTATCAAACTGCATTCCTTCAACTACATCTACATATGTGTCAGTACCTTTTGCTTCTTCAACTGTAATGACACCTTCTTTTCCTACTTTTTCAAATGCTTGAGTAATTAACTTACCAATGTTTTCATCATTATTAGCTGATATGCTTGCAACTTGGAGAATCTTTTCGGACGCACCTCCAATTTCCACTGATTGTTTTGATAAACCGCTTACTACAGATGTAACAGCTTTGTCTATTCCTCTTTTTAAATCCATTGGATTAGCTCCAGCAGCAACATTTTTTAATCCTTCTGTAACGATTGATTGGGCTAAAATTGTAGCTGTTGTTGTTCCATCACCTGCAAGATCATTTGTCTTTGATGCTACTTCTTTAACCATTTGAGCACCCATGTTTTCAAGGTTATCACTTAATTCAATCTCTTTTGCAACTGTAACTCCATCTTTAGTTACTTGAGGAGCTCCAAATGATTTTCCAATTATAACATTTCTTCCCTTGGGGCCTAGTGTTACTTTAACAGCATTAGCGAGTGCATCAACACCCCTCTTAATACCATCACGTGCTTCAATATCAAATTCAATTTTTTTTGCCATTTTAATTATTTTTTAGTTAAACAATTGCTAGAATATCGTTTTCTTTCATTATTAAGTAGTCATTACCATCATGTTGTAATTCCGAACCGGAGTATTTGCCATAAAGAACAGTATCACCGGGCTTAAGGGTAACTGGACTTTCTTTAGTTCCAGGACCAACAGCTACAACAATACCCTTTTGAGGTTTTTCTTTTGCAGAGTCAGGGATTATTATTCCTGATGAAGTTTTGGTTTCAGCTTCAGACGGTTGGACAAGAATTCTATCTGCAAGCGGTTTAATGTTTATTTTACTCATAGTCTTTTTATTTAAAAGTTCATAAACTATGCCATGTATTAAAAATGTGTCAAATGATTTAATTTAGTGACATCATGACATAAAATTACTCAATATCTACAGGTATTTCAGGAATAGTCTCAGTTGGAATTGTTTGTTCTTGGTTAGGGTCATCAATTAGTATCGATTCATTATTTTCAGTATCATTAATTAATGTGACATTTGAAATTAGTATAAGCACAAGAATTATAGCAGCTAAAATCCATGTACTTCTATCCAAAAAGTCAGTTGTACTTTTTACTCCTCCAATCTGCTGTTGACCGCCACCAAATGTAGAAGACAAACCACCACCCTTAGGATTTTGAACCATTACAACCAAAATTAAAAGAATACACACAAAAATTATAAGTGAGACTAAAATCCAAAAAGTTCCCATAGTTATTTATTACTTTTTAATTTTTTTATATTATTAATTTGGTCTGCAAAGAAACTACTTTTTTTTGGATATTTCAAGCTTAATATTTCATATGATTTTATCGCTTTACCATATTTTTCCTGACTAACATATATTTTTGCAAGTGTCTCAGTAATAAGCTCATCTTTTAATTCACTTTTAATTTTTGGAGTAGGTTTTTTTTTGTCATCCAATTTAATTTTATTGCTCCCAGACTCTTTTAAAAATTTGTCTATTAGACTAACTTTTTGGTCAACTTGATAATCTTGATCATTAATTTTATCAAACCAGTCTAAAAAGGAATGTTTTTCAGGAGGTGATTCTGAATTTTGTATTTGTGCATTATCTTCATTTAGCCAATTTTTTAATATTAATCTGTCATAAGTTAAAATTGCAGTTCTTGGAAGTACTTCGTTATATGATTCTTTTGCTTGAGTTTTCAATGCTTTTAGATAGTGAGCTGAAGCAGATTGAAAATATGGATACGCATTAAGAATCTTCCTAAGTTGAGCCAAGCTATCATGATCTCCAGGATTGAATTCTTTGATAATATTTGAATATAAATTATTTACCATTTTGCTAGAGTTTCATTAAAGATATCTTGTGTAATTCTCTCAAAAATTTCCTCTAGAGCAGAATCTTTAATATCATAGACTTGAAGATTTCCAGGGAAGTCATAATAAAATGAAAATCTTCTTTCAATGTTATCATCTTCATTTAAAACATTTTCATAATTTACCATCACAGCCATTGTTAGTCTGTTTTGAGCTGCTTTAATTTCAGCTGTTGCAGCCATTGGAGTAACGCTAAACTCAACAATTTCTCCGCTGTAAATTATATCTCCTCCTTGATTGACTAAATTTAAATTTGTTTGATTAACAATTAAATCTTGTAATGCAATTGTGAAATCTGTATCTAACCCAGGTTCAATAGTTGAACCAGGCCTTCCACCTGCAGTATTCTCGAAATAATCAACTTGAAATGTTTCAACTCCTGCAGGTATTGAAGAACCTGTAAAGCTGTATATTCCACAAGAAATTATTGTAAGTTGTAAAAAAAATAAAAATATTAATTTTTCAATAGTCTGATACATCTCCTAAATTATGTTGTTTAATTTTTCTATATAATGTTCTCTCAGATATTCCGAGTTCTTTAGCAGCGTTTTTTCTTCTTCCATTTGTTCGAATAAGTGCCTCTTTAATCATCTCAACCTCTTTATCTTGTAACGATAAGGTTTCAAATTCTTCAATAGTCTCGGCATAGTCAAATGAATTTTCTTGAATATTTAAATTATCATTCATTTTAATATTTGATTCAACATTTATTTTATTTGATTCTGAAATTACTTCATCATCACCATAAATTTTATCAATCAAACTTTGATGTTTTTCTTTAACATTAGACGAGTCATCAGACTTCATTATCTCCATTGTCAGCTTTTTTAAATCGTTAAGGTCATTTTTCATATCAAATAAAACCTTGTAAAGTATTTCTCTTTCTGAGGAAAATGATGAATTATCTTCTTTAATATCATCTAAAGTTGCTGGAAGTTTTGAAACTTTGTTGGGAAGATAGCTATTTAAAGTTTCAATATTAAGGTTTCTTTCTTTCTCAAGTATAGACATTTGTTCTGCAATATTTCTTAATTGTCTTATGTTACCTTTCCAATCATGTTGACACAGAATTTCCTGAGCTTTTTCATCTAGCCTTAAGGTTGGCATATTATATTTTTGAGCAAAGTCAGATGCAAATTTTCTGAATAGTATAGGAATATCTTCTTTCCTATTTCTGAGTGGAGGAATATTTATAATTATAGTACTTAGTCTGTAAAAAAGATCTTCTCTAAATTTACCTTTTTTAATTGCATTATCCATGTCTACATTTGTTGCTGCGACAATTCTAACATTGGTTTTCTCTACTTTTGATGAACCAACTTTGATATATTCTCCACTTTCAAGAATTCTTAAAAGCCTAACCTGAGTGGCAAGTGGAAGTTCACCAACTTCATCAAGAAAAATTGTTCCTCCATCAGCTACTTCAAAATATCCGCTTCTTTTAGATGTAGCACCAGTAAACGCTCCTTTCTCATGTCCAAATAACTCTGAGTCAATCGTGCCTTCTGGAATAGCTCCACAATTTACAGCAATATATTTTGAATGTTTTCTATGAGAATATTGATGAATAATTTTTGGAATATTCTCTTTTCCTACACCACTTTCACCTGTTACTAATACTGAAATATCAGAATTTGCAACTTGAATTGATTTTTCTATAGCACGATTAAGTATTGCATTATCGCCTATAATTCCAAACCTTTGTTTGACTGCAAGAATTGATTCCATTATACTTTAATTTTTATTGCTTCACCAATTAGAGTAGCAGTAGTACAGTTTTGTATCCTAACATTAACGGTATCTCCTAAGCTAAAATCATCCTTGGGAAATACTACTACATTGTTTTCAGTTGTTCTTCCACTCCAAAAATGATCTGATTTTTTTGATGTCTTATCTATTAAAACATCACAATGAGTATTTAAAAACCTCTTGTTTCTTTCAAGACTATGTTTTTGTTGTAGACTTATTATCTCTTCTAATCTTCTCTGTTTAAGTTCAGTTGTTACATTATCTTCAAAATGTCTTGCAGCATAAGTACCTGGTCTTTCAGAATAAGCAAACATATATCCAAAATCATATTTTACCTCATCCATCAATGAAAGAGTGTCTTGATGATCTCTCTCAGTTTCACCAGGAAATCCTGTAATCATATCATGAGAAATTCCACAATTAGGTATAATCTCTCTTATTGTTTTTATTAATTCAAGATATTCAAACCTTGTATGTTGTCTATTCATTTTCTTTAATATTCTATCACTCCCTGACTGAACTGGTAAATGAATATAGTTACAAATGTTTTCATGTTTAGACATTATTTCAACTACATCAACAGTCATATCTTGAGGATTCGATGTAGAGAACCTTATTCTCATTTTAGGAAAATTAGAAGCAACATCGTCTAATAAGTGTGAAAAATTTTTTGAATTTCTTTTTTGATCATAGGATGCTTTTTTAAAGTCTTTTTTTGGTCCACCACCATACCAAAGATAACTATCAACATTTTGACCTAGAAGTGTAATCTCACTATACCCTTTATTATATAGGTCATCAATTTCTCTTAATATGCTCTCGGGATTTCTACTTCTTTCCCTTCCTCTTGTAAATGGAACTACACAAAATGTACACATGTTGTCACAACCCCTTGTTATAGAGACAAAAGCAGAAATTCCATTATTATGAATTCTCACAGGCGAAATATCACCATATGTTTCAGATTGAGATAAAATTACATTAACCGCTCTTTGATTATGGTCAACTTCATTTAATAGATTTGGGAGATCTTTATATGAGTCAGGCCCAACTACTAAATCAACTATTTTTTCCTGTTCAAGAAGTTTGTCCTTTAACCTTTCAGCCATACAGCCCATTAATCCAATTTTTAAATTTTTATTTTGTTTTTTTTGAACGTTGAAGCTCTTGAGCTTGTTTCTAACTGTTTGTTCAGCCTTGTCCCTTATTGAACATGTGTTTAGTAATACTAAATTTGCTTTTTTTGAGTCGTCAGTAAGTTCATATCCTTCTTTGTTGAGAATTGATGCTACAACTTCGCTATCAGCAAAATTCATTTGACAACCATAGGTTTCTATGTATAAGGACTTTTCTTTGATAATTTTAATTTAATCGTTAAAAATAAATAATTAATTTAAATTATGCCAATTTGTCAGTATTTAAGCTTAATTTTTTTTTTTTACATTTGGCCCAAATTTATTTATGTCCAAAAATTTAGTAATAGTAGAATCAGCAACAAAAGCTAAGACAATCGAAAAAATCTTAGGTCAAGATTTTAAGGTTGTTTCATGTGTTGGGCATATTTCTGATCTTCCTGTAAAAGAATTAGGTGTTGACGTTGAAAATGATTTTAAACCAAAGTACGTTATACCATCTGAAAAGAAAACAATAATTAAAGATTTAAAAAAATATGTAAAAAACTCTGAGAAAGTTTGGCTTGCAAGTGATGAGGATAGAGAGGGTGAAGCAATTGCGTGGCATCTATACGAGAACCTTGATCTTGTTAACAAAGACTATGAGAGAATTGTATTTCATGAGATTACAAAAAATGCCATTCTAAATGCACTTAAAACTCCCAGAGAAATAAATTACAATCTAGTTAATGCACAACAAGCAAGAAGGGTTCTTGATAGACTAGTTGGGTATGAACTATCTCCTGTTCTCTGGAGAAAAGTCAAAGCAGGACTTTCAGCAGGAAGAGTTCAATCAGTATCTGTTAGGTTAATTGTTGAAAAAGAGAGAGAGATAAAAAGTTATATTTCTAAAAGTTCATACAAACCAGTTGCAATTTTTGAGACAGAAAAGGGATTTAAGTTTAAAGCTGAACTGAATGTAAAGTATAATTCATTTGAGGATGTTAAAAAATTTTTTCAAAATAATTTTGATTCAAAATTTACAATTAATAATGTTGATCAAAAACCAGCAAAAAAATCACCAACACCACCTTTCACCACGTCAACATTACAACAAGAAGCTTCAAGAAAACTTGGATTTGGAGTAACCAGAACTATGTCTGCAGCACAGAAATTATATGAGGCTGGTTTAATAACATATATGAGGACAGATAGCGTGACAATATCTGAAGAAGCTAAATCATCGATAATTCAAAAGATTGAGGCTAAATATGGAAAGGATTATGTTAATACAAGACATTATAAAAACAAAAATAAGTCAGCACAAGAAGCTCATGAGGCTGTTAGGCCAACAGACATTGATGTAGAGGAAATAACTTCAGATTTTGACCAACAAAGACTATATCAGTTAATTTGGAGGAGGACAATTTCTTCACAGATGTCAGATGCATTAATTGAAAGAACTACGGTTAGCATTGAGTCTAACAGGTATGATCCAATTTTTATAGCAAAGGGTGAAGTAATTAAATTCGATGGGTTTTTAAGAATTTATACAGAAGGAACAGATGAAGAAGATGAAGAGGAAAAGGGAATTCTTCCTATTATGTCTCTTAGTGATAAATTAAAACTATTAAGCATTAATTCAAGAGAATCATTCTCAAGACCACCCTCAAGATATACTGAAGCTTCACTAGTAAAAAAACTTGAAGAACTTGGTATAGGAAGACCAGCAACATATGCCACAACAATTTCAACAATACAAAATAGAGGCTATGTAGCTAAAGGAATTAATGAAGGTGTTGAACGTCATTTTAACTTTATTGAACTGGTTCAAAATGAAATAAAACATACAAAATTGAAAGAAAAGACAGGTTCTAATAAAGGTAAACTTGTCCCTACTGACATTGGTACAATTGTTAACGACTTCTTGGTAGACAATTTTAATAACATTTTAGACTATGGTTTTACAGCACAGGTTGAAAAGAATTTTGATAAAATAGCATCAGGAGATCAAAACTGGACAGATATTATTAAACTATTCTACAATGACTTTCATGAAAATGTAAATGAAGTTAAAGATAAGGCTGAGAGACAATCAGGTGAGAAAGTTTTAGGTTCGGATCCTGTTTCAGGGAGAATTGTAAAAGTAAGACTAGGAAAATATGGTCCTATTGCACAAATTGGTACAGTAGATGAAGAGGAAAAACCAATTTTTGCTAGCCTTACTAAAGATCAACAACTAGATACTATAACATTAAACGAAGCGCTTGAGTTATTTAAATTTCCAAAACAAATAGGAAGTTATAAAGATGAGATTGTTACAATAAACAATGGGAGATATGGTCCTTATGTTAAATTTTCAACTAAATCTATATCTATTCCAAATGACTTAAATCCAAATTCTATTAATTTAGATCAAGCTATTGAATTAATTGATCAAAAATTAAAATCTGAGGAACCAATTCATATCTATGAAGATAAACCTGTTACAAAAGGGAAAGGAAGATTTGGTCCATTTATAAAATGGAATGATATGTTTATAAACGTAAACAAGTCTTATGATTTTGATAATTTATCTATTAATGAAATTGAGGAACTTATAAAATTGAAAATAAAGAAAGAAAAGGAAAAACTTATTTCTGAATGGGTTGAAGAAGGTATAAAAGTTGAAAAAGGAAGATGGGGAAGATCTATAATTTCCAATAATAAACGTAAAGTTGAAATTCCAAAAGAGATTGATCCTAAAACGATAACACTAGAGATTGCAAAACAATATCTAAATCCCAAAAAGAAGAAATGAGTCTTGAAATACTTGAACCAATTTCAGAAAGTCTTTTAAATGAGATTAGTGAGAGTAATAATCAAGATACATTTTTCAATAAGTTACATATTCATAAAGAGACGTCAGGACCTCCTAATATTGATGAATTTGATATCTGTATTCTAGGTGTTAACGAAGATAGAAATTCATTTTTCAAATCTAATGCCTATGATCTAAATAAGATCAGAAAAGAACTTTATAAGTTGAAGTTTAACAATTGGAAACTCAAAATATGTGATCTAGGTAATTTACCTAATGGCGAATCTGTAAATGATACTTATCATGCATTAAAAGAAATATGTATCAACTTTATTGATAAAGAGACAATACTTGTTATTGTAGGTGGAACAAATGATTTAATTTTCCCTATTTTTAAATCCTACAGTGTTTCAAAAAACAAAGTAAACATTGTCTCTATAGATAATCAACTTGATCTTTATCAAGAATCAGATATAATTTCTGGAAGAACATACATGAATAAAATTATTTCTGATGAATCAAATAAATTAAATGATTTCACTAATATAGGATATCAAAGACATCTATGTTCTCCAAAAGAAATAGAATTAATGGAAAAATTATTTTTTGAATTTATATCTCTAGGAGAAATAACTGAAAATAACATGAAGGCTGAGCCAGTTATGAGAAACTCTAAAATAATTAGCTTTAATATGAAATCACTTTCTTTTTCATCTTCTTTTGATCAAAACCATGGAAATCCAAATGGTATTGATTCAAGACTAGCTTGTATTTTAGCTAAATATGCAGGTATTGGAAATTTGATAAACTTTTTTACTCTTTTTGATTTGAATGATAATATAGTTTCGAATAAGCTTTATTCTGAAATTATATGGTATTTTATTGATGGAGTTGATAAAAGAATTAAAGAATCAAATTTCAATGACTCTCAAACTTTCAATAAGTATATAGTTCAGACATCAGGAAGAGATATAATTTTTCTCAAAAGCAAAATATCTGAAAAATGGTGGATGATAATTGAGAAAATTGAAAAAAAAGAGAAAAATTATTTACCCTGTCTGGAAACAGAATATCTCGCAGCTCTTAATGACGAGATGCCAATTAGATGGTTAAAAGCACAAAAAAGAATTTAAATTTCCTGAAGATACCTTTCAGCATCAAGTGCAGCCATGCAGCCTGTGCCTGCTGCAGTTACAGCTTGTCTATATTCTTTGTCTTGTACATCTCCAGCTGCAAAAACTCCTGGTATGTTAGTTTTCGTTGAAATTTTATCAGTAATAATATAGCCACTCTCGTCCATTTCGACGAATTCCTTAAAAATTTCAGTATTTGGAGAATGACCAATTGCAATAAAAAGACCAGTGGCTTTAATATTTAAGCTATCATTATTGAGATTATTTTTTACCCTAACACCTTCAACAACAGTTTCACCAATCACTTCTTCTACTTCATGATTGAATAATACCTCGATATTTTTGTAGTTAACTAGTCTATTTTGCATTGCTTTAGAAGCTCTAAAATGATCTTTTCTGACTAGCATTGTTACTTTGCTACATATTTTAGCTAAATAGGTAGCTTCCTCAATTGCAGTGTCTCCTCCACCAACAATAATTACATCTTGTTTTTTGTAGAAAAAACCATCACAAACTGCACACGCAGAGACACCCCCTCCAATTAATCTTTGTTCACTAGGTAAGCCTAAATATTTAGCTGAGGCTCCTGTAGAAATTATTACTGTTTTAGATTTAATCTCTTCTCCGTTTTGTGTATAAAGTTTATGAACTCCACCTTTTTCTTTAGACAAATCAACTTTTGAAATAAAGTCTGATATGACCTTTGTTCCAAACCTTTCTGCTTGTTCTCTTAATTCATTCATCATTGTTGGTCCATCTACACCGTTTGGGTACCCTGGAAAATTATCTACGTCAGTTGTCGTAGTTAGTTGTCCGCCTGGTTCTAAACCAGTATACATAATTGGTTTCAAATCTGCTCTAGCTGCATAAATTGCTGCAGTATAACCTGCTGGACCACTTCCTATAATGATTGTATTCATTTTGAGATATTTGAGACTATTAGAATATGTAAATTTAAAAAAACATAGTAATAAATTGATTAAAACATTATTAACTTTGTAATTTCATAGGCCATTTATGAAAAATAAAAAAAAGAACCTAAAGTTTCAATCACCTGGAATTAATGAGGAAAGTAGATTCGAAAAACTCCACACTGTAACTTTTGATAACTCAAGTATTGCGTCAGTGCATATAGCACGCGAGCTGTGTGATCTTATAAAATCAAAACAAAAAAAGAATAAAAATTGTATTGTTGGATTTGCAACAGGTTCTTCTCCAACTAGAGTCTATCAAGAAATTATTAAAATTCACAAAGAAGAATCTCTATCCTTCAAAAATGTTATCGCATTTAATCTTGACGAGTATTATGGAGTTAAAAAAAATGACATAAATAGCTATAATCACTTTATGAGTGAGAACCTGTTTGATCATATTGATATATTAAAGGAAAACATAAATATACCATCAGGTCAAATTTCTGAAAACGAAATAAATAATTACTGTAAGGAGTATGAAGATAAAATTGAAAAATTAGGTGGTATAGATATACAACTTCTAGGAATTGGCAGAACTGGACATATTGGTTTTAACGAGCCAGGCTCACACTTCAATTCAACAACAAGATTAATAACTCTTGATCATACTACAAGATTTGATGCGAGCCAAAATTTTAATGGAATTGAGAATGTTCCATCAAGAGCAATAACGATGGGTGTCAGAACTATTTTTAATTCAAAAAGAATAATCATGATGGCTTGGGGTATACACAAAAGTTTGATTGTGAAAAAATCTGTTGAAAATAATGTATCATCCTTGATACCTACAACATATCTTCAAAATCATAAAAATACAACACTAGTTCTTGATAAAGAGTCCTCAAGTGAGTTAACCAGATTTAAAACACCTTGGCTTGTAGGACAGTGTAAATGGAATGACTCTATGAAAAGACGAGCAATAGTTTGGCTTAGCGTTACCACAAAAAAATCAATTCTTAAATTAACAGATGAGGATTATAATAAAAATGGCCTCTCTGATTTAATAGCATTAGAAGGTTCTTCTTATGATTTGAATATTAAAATGTTTAATCATTTTCAAAATACTATAACTGGTTGGCCCGGTGGAAAGCCAAAATCTGATGATTCAACTAGGCCGGAAAGAAAGTCTCCAAGTTCAAAAAGGGTAATTATTTTTAGCCCGCATCCCGACGATGATGTTGTCTCAATGGGGGGGACATTTGATAGGCTTGTATCTCAAGGTCATGATGTTCATATTGCCTATCAAGTAAAAGGTAATATTGCTGTTTCAGACCATGATGCACTTAAATTTATTGAAGTGTCAAAAGATGCCATTGGTAAAGAAACTAATTTAAATAAGCTTATTAAAGAACTGAAAAATAAACAGCCAGATCAAAAAGATTCAAAAGAGTTAATGGATCTCAAGGGTTTTATTAGAAAAAGAGAGGCAATGGCTGCCACTCGATATATTGGGATCAAAGATTCAAATACACATTTTATGAATCTTCCTTTCTATGATACAGGAAGAATCAAAAAAAATCCTCACTCAAAAAAAGACATTTTAATAACAGCTTCATTAATAAAAAAGATTAAACCCCATCAAATATTTGCTGCCGGAGATCTTGAAGATCCTCACGGAACACACAAAGTGTGTTTAGATATAGTTTTATTAGCCTTGAATACCCTTAAAAATGAAAGCTTTATTAAGGATTGTTGGCTTTGGTTATATAGAGGCGCATGGTTAGACTGGGATCTTCATGATATAGATATGGCAGTACCTATGAGCCCTGAACAGGTTATCAGGAAAAGAAAAGCTATATTTTTTCACCAAACACAAAAGGATGGTGTAATGTTTCAGGGTCAAGATCATAGGGAATTTTGGGTAAGAGCTGAACAGAGGAACAGTGAAACAGCAGAAAAATACAAAAATATGGGTCTTGCTGATTATGCAGCAATTGAATCTTTTAAAAGACATTATTATTAAATTTACCTTATGAATAATTTAAACAAACACATTGCAACAATTTTGATCTGTGGATCAATTTTAACTTCTTACTCACAAAGTAATTTTTCGAAAAGAAAAATAGATAATCTAAAAAATCAAGTAGCACAGTTAGTTGAGGATGACAAAAAAATGACTCAAGTGATGATTGACAAAGTTTTTAGTTTTGGGGAGCTAGGCTTCCAAGAATTTGAAACTTCAGAGTATTTAAGTGCTATTTTAGAGGAAAATGGTTTTGAATTAGAATATCAAGTGTCTAACATACCAACTTCTTGGTTAGCAACATGGTCAAATGGTCAAGGAGGACCAATAATTGCCTTAGGTAGCGACTTTGACGGTGTCCCATCAACCTCTCAATATCCTGGTGTTGCCTATGAAAAGCCTGTAGTCGAAGGTGCACCTGGTCATGGTGAAGGACATAATATTGGACTGCCAATAGTTATTACAGCTGCATTATCATTAAAAAAAATAATGGTTGAAAATAATATAGAAGGAACACTTTTACTTTGGCCTGGTGTTGCTGAAGAAATACTTGGGTCAAAGGCATGGTATGTAAGAGACGGTTACTTTGACAATGTAGATATGTGTATCTTCACACATGTTAGTTCTAACATGTCTACATCATGGGGTAGACCATCTGGAACTGGTCTTATATCTGTAAAATATACTTTTAGTGGAGAAACTGCCCACTCTGCTGGATCCCCTTGGAGAGCAAGAAGCGCTCTAGATGCAGCAGAATTAATGAATATTGGATGGAATTACAAAAGAGAGCATCTTCATCCTGATCAAAGATCTCACTCTATTTTTATTGACGCAGGTGATCAGCCAAATGTTGTTCCCTCAAAGGCCTCTATATGGTATTTTCTGAGAGAAATCACCTATAAAGGAATAATGGATTTATATGACACCGCAAATAATATGGCTGAAGGTGCTGCCCTAATGACAAATACAAGCTATGAGTCCGAAGTTTTAGGGGCTGCTTGGCCTAGACACTTCAACAAGATAATTGCTGAGGAAATGTATGAAAATATAAAAAAAATAGGCTTACCTAGGTGGTCAGAGGATGATCAAAACCTTGCAAAAGCTGTACAAAAAGAGATTGGTCTTGAGTCACAAAATGGTTTGGCGACAAAGTTACCTCCATTGCGCAAGCCCTTACCATACAATGTGAGTGGAGGTTCTGATGATATAGGTGATGTTTCTTGGAAGGTTCCTACAGTTGTTCTTAGATTTCCATCTAATATTCCAAATATAACATCTCACCACTGGTCTGCTAGTATTGCCTCTGCTACACCAATAGCTCATAAAGGAGCAAATGCTGGAGCAAAAGTTGTAGCTATGACCGTAATAGATTTTCTGACTAAACCAGAAAAATTAGTTGAAGCCAAGGATTACTTTAATAATATTCAAAGTAAAGAAGATTTTTATAGACCGATGATCTCTGAAAAAGATCCACCTCCTTATTACTTAAATTCTGATAAAATGGAGAAGTATAGAGAGGAGATGAAGAAGTTTTATTTTGATGAAACAAAATATGATACTTACCTTGAGCAATTGGGAGTTGATTATCCAGTCATCAAAAAAGAATAATTAGTTTTCTGGAATAATAAACTTTAAAGGCTCAAAATCCCATAGAAAGGGTAATATAAAGTATACGAAGAAACTTAATAACAAGATTGAAATTAGGTTCATCCAAATACCAACTCTGACCATATCAGGGATTCGTAAGTAGCCTGAACCAAAAACAACTGCATTTGGTGGTGTTGCAACTGGTAACATAAATGCACACGATGCTGCTACAGTTGCTGATACCATCAGTACAAATGGATGCACATCAATTGTCATTGCCATCGGATATAAAATAGGCAGGAGCATAGCGGTAGTTGCAAGGTTAGAGGTGATTTCAGTTAAGAAGTTCACTGAAGCAATTAAAATAAAGACTAGTAAAAACAAAGAAACTCCATCTAACAATGTCATCTGAGTGCCTATCCACAAGGCTAATCCACTATCTTTGAAACCTGCAGCTAGGGCCATCCCTCCTCCAAACAATAATAATATCCCCCATGGTAATTTGACCGCCTCATCCCAATTCAACAATTTTCTTTTTTTATTTTTTGTAGGAAGTAAAAAAATTACAATCGCACCAATCATAGCAATTATTGTATCGTCAATACCGGGAATAATTGGAGCCAATAAATAAGAACGACTTATCCATGCAAAAGCAGTTATTGCAAATACTGATGCGACTAATTTTTCCTCGTAGCTAATTTTTCCCAATTTCGTTAACTGATTGGAGATCTCTTCTCTTCCGCCAGGAAATGTTTTTTGTTCGAATTTAAAAGCAAAACTTGTTAAATACTTCCAACATATAAAAAGTAAAATTATTGATATAGGGAAACCAAATTGAAACCATTTTGCAAAAGTGATTTCATATCCAAATGTCTCTTCTACTACTCCTGCTAATACTAAATTTGGTGGAGTTCCAATTAAAGTGGCTACACCACCAATAGACGCACTATAAGCAATCGCTAACATCAAAGCTTTTCCAAAGTTTAGATTTTCATCCTCTATTGTATTAGGGTTATCTCGAAGCTGAGCAACTATAGCAATAGCAATTGGAAGCATCATTACAGAAGTCGCGGTATTAGATATCCACATTGACATAAATGCAGTTGCTAACATAAATCCAAGAATTATGTTGACTATGTTTGTTCCTATTAGGTTTATAATATTTAGAGCTATTCTTCTATGTAAATTCCATTTTTCTATTGCAATCGCAATTATAAAGCCTCCTATGTAGAGAAATATATATTTATGTCCGAAGGATGCCGTAGTTTCTGACAAACCTAATCCACCAGTCAGTGGAAATAAAATAATTGGTAGTAAAGCAGTAATAGCTATAGGAATAGCTTCAGTTATCCACCAAATTGCTATCCAAATTGTTGAAGCAAGAATAGCTTGAGCTCTTGGCTCAAGACCATCAGGTTGAAAAAATAATAATACTAGTAAAAAAGATAAAGGCCCTGAGATTAACCCTATATTTTTTGAACTCATAATTTAGTTTGAAATCTAAAATAGTTTATTCTGAATTTACAGGTTATGTTTGAGACACTAAAGTGCACAACTCATATCCATTCCGCAACACATAGGTGACTTGATCATTCCTTCACAATCTGGACAATATGAGACTTGAATCAATTCACCATTATCAGTTGTAATAGATTTATTATCTAATGGAGTGTCACACTTACCGCATTGACTCTTTACCGACATTCCACATTTTTCACAAGTATATGTAATATTTTCCATATTGTAAATGTAATAGAAATTTATAAATAAATTTTTTTAAAAAAAGAACAAAACAAAAAACCATAAAAAATTGGAATTTTTAAAATAGATATTGTATTTTGTGTTAAATCATTAAACAAAACAATATGAAAAATATACTTAGTTCTGTATTCTTAGTATTTACATTGTTGTCATATGGTCAAAATACTGTTACTGGTGTTGTTTCAGATGAAAACGGTGTGCCACTGCCTGGTGCAAACGTTATTATTGAGAACACTAGTACAGGAGTTTCGACTGACTTTGATGGAAATTTTGAAATAAATGCAGCACAAGGAGACGTTTTGGCTATTAGTTACATTGGGTATACAACCCAATATGTTACTGCTTCTGGTCAGATGGGTCTAAATATATCTTTACAACTCGATAATGAACTTGAAGAGGTAGTGGTAACTGCTCTTGGTTTTGCAGCTATTCGTGACCAACAAGGTTCAACTTCATCTGTGATTGATACTGATGATGTGATTCGATCGGCTGAGCCGACAGTTGTTAACGCTCTGAGTGGTAAGGCTTCGGGTGTAAGAATTACCAGGTCAAACGGTGATCCTGGTGCAGGTAGTACCATTAGAATTAGAGGTGCTAATACTATAGATGGTTCAATACAACCATTAATTATTGTTGATGGTGTTCCTCTTGACAACACTACATCATATGCTGGTGGTAACAATATTACTGGTGGTAATGGTGGTGTTACTCAAGGGTCACGTTTAAACGATATTAATCCTAGTGATATTGAATCAGTTAACGTTTTAAAAGGAGCTTCTGCAGCTTCATTATACGGTAGTAGAGCTGCGAATGGGGTTGTTGTTATTACAACTAAGAGAGGACAAAGAGGAAAGGCAAAAATTTCCTTTAAGTCATCTTACTCTTTTGATGAAATTTCTGAAAGAATCCCAATGCAAGATACATGGGGTCAAGGAAGAAGTGGAGTTTATGGTGAGACAAGAGCTGAGTCTTGGGGTGATTATATTCCAGGAAGAGCTGGAGGTCAAGATGCATACAAGTCAGGAGCATATTTTCTGGCAGATAGCGGAAGGACCTATCAAGCTATCGCAACCAAAAATTCAAGAGATACCTTTGTTGAAGAAAATTTTAATTCTGTTTTTGGAACAGGAAACGCTCTTCAAAATGACTTAACTGTAAGTGGAGGTAATGAGAATAGTAATTATTTCTTTAGCCTTGGTCACTTAGATCAAGATGGTGTAATAAGAAACGCAACATATGAGAGAACAAATGCAAGATTAAATTACGAGGCAAAGCTTAATGATAAAATCACTTTGTCCTCAAAAATGTCATATACTTACACAAATTCTAACAGGATACAACAAAGTTCAAACGTTTCAGGTTTAATGTTAGGTTTACTTAGAACTCCACCAGATTTTGATGGTAGGGACTATAAAGGTACCTATGTAAGTTCAAGCGGTTCGGAATTTATCAATAGAGGTAGATCATATAGAAAATCTATTGGACAAAGTTCAAACCAATCTTATACAAACCCGCTTTGGACAGTTAATGAACAAGAATCTAGTACAAGAGTTAACAGAGTTACTGTAACTCCTCAATTAACTATAAAACCAACTAATTGGTTACAAATAATTACTAGAGGAAATCTTGATGTAGCAGATGATAAAAGAACTTACTTCTTTCCACTAGGTGATGCAAGTTCACGTGCTAACGGACAATATCAAGAGGATGCATTAGACATAAGAAATTCAGCTTTAGACGTAATTGGTAAGGCAAATTTCCAACTTTCAGATAATGTTAATCTAACTGCAACAGTAGGTTGGAGTTATAATGATAGAAAGTATTCTAGATTATCAGGTAATATAACAGGGTTCTTGGTTAATTCTGCAAAAAGAACAACTGCTTTAAACACTTCTTCGGAAGCATCTACTTTTGATGGTTTTAAAACTTTTAGAAGATCAAACAGAGGATATGGAATATTAAATTTTGACATAAGTGATCAACTATTCATTAATTTATCCGGTGCTCAAGAAGCTTCCTCTACTATCAATGGAACATTCTTCTATCCAGCAGCAGATGCAGCATGGGTACTAACAGAAGATGTAGTTCAATCAAATGTAATGTCATTTGCTAAGTTGAGAGGATCATGGGGACAGGTAGGTGTTCAACCATCTGCTCACAAATTTGAAACTTTAGCAGAAGGTGGATTTGGATATTCTACTTATAGTGATCCATTAGACAGTAATTTATTTGGAGGTGGTTTTAGACTTGATAATAACCTTGGAAATCCAAATTTAGAACCTGAAATTAAAACTGAGTGGGAAATAGGTGGTGACTTTAGATTTTTTGATGATAAAGTATCACTTTCTATGACTTACTATGATAATGTTATTGAAGGTATTCTTCTTGATGTTTCTCTATCTCCATCAACAGGTTTCTCAACTCAATATGGAAATTATGGTGAGATGACTAATAATGGAATAGAGATTGATCTTGGTGTTGACATAATTAATTCCAATGACTTTGGTTTATCAGGAGGAATTAACTGGTCAACCAACGAGAATGAGGTAACAGACTTATATGGAACTGAATCTATCAATTTATCACCTGGAGCTTCTGTTAGCTCTAGAGCTGTTGTGGGCTATCCATTAGGTGTTTTATATGGAACAGGTTCCCAGACGAATCCAGATGGAAGCTTCATTTTGAACTCAAACGGATTCCCTCAAATAACATCTAGTCCAATTGTACTTGGTGATCCAAATCCAGATTGGAGAGGTGGTGTTTCATTAAGCATGCGTTACAAGAAATTTAGACTTAATGCAGTTTTAGAACATTCTCAAGGGGGAGAGTTTTCTCCAAGAACACTGTGGGTACTTAACAGATTTGGAACAACCCAAGAGACTGCCAACAGACTAACTTTATCTCAAGATCTTGTTAACTATAGAGGAAATACAATTTCTGCAGGTTCAACAGTTAGAGGGAATGTAAGAGACTTTGGTGGTGGCCCAGTTCTACTTGATGAAAACTGGTATAGAACAGGTATTGGAGGTGGTTTTGGTGACAACCAGGCATATAACTTTTCAATAGCAGATGCAACATGGACTAAGCTTAGAGATTTATCTCTTAGTTATGTACTTGACACACCAGCGGTTACAAACCTTGGTTTAAGTGATGTTATTCTAACATTTACGGGAAGAGATCTTATTAACATTAACAAAGTAGATGGAATTGATCCTGAGATTAATACTAAAGGTGTAAGTGTTGCTCAAGGTGTTGAGTATTTCACCAATCCTCAGACAAAAGGTTATCTCTTTAGTTTAACAATTAATTATTAAAAAAATGAAAAAATTATTTACAAAATCGATACTAGCTCTTCTAATTATTTTCTCATTTTCTTGTGAGGATTTAAATGAAGATATTAATTCAAATCCTAACGATATTTTAATAACTGATGTTGAGGATAAACTATTTTTGACGGGTGCGCAGTTGGCAAATATTCAAATTCAATTAGGACACCTTAATAGAATCAGTGGTATGTATTCTGGTCAGTTAATTGGATTTAGTTCATTATACGCAAACATTTATGGATATTCATTATCTACAGTTGAGTCTAATGGAACATGGTTTTCATTGTATGTTGGAGTATTAAATAACATGAGACAACTTCAAGAAAACTCTTCTAATTCATTACTTGTCGGTATTGCAGAGATTATCGAGGGTCATGCTTTTGGAACAGCTGCTTCTCTATGGGGAGGTATTCCATACAGTGAAGCAGGGAATCCAGAAATAGAGGATCCTATGTTTGACTCTCAAGTTTCCGTTTATGATGCTGCTATTCAGAAATTAAATTCTGGTATTGCAACGCTTCAATCTGCTCCATCAGGTGGTCTTTCTCAAGATATTTTATATGGTGGGGATAAAAACAAGTGGATAGAGGCTGCTTATACATTAATAGCAAGATTTAATCTTCATAAAAAGAACTATGGTGCAGCTATTTCTGCAGCTAATAATGGTATAAGTTCTGCATCAGGTGATATGAGATATAACCCTCCTGGAATACAATCCGGAGATCAAAACTTATTTGCTACCATTTTAAATGGTTCTAGAGCAGGTGATATTGGAAATTCATCTGCAGGTACTGAAAGTTATTTACTTCAGCTTTTAAGCAATGCATATTCTATAAATAGAAATCATTCTAAAACTGATGAAACAGCTAGATACGGGTATTATAAAATTAATTCTACAAGTGGATCAGCCAATACAGGTATAATATCTGATTCTGAGCCTCAAAATATGGTAACATATTTTGAAAATGAGTTAATTTTAGCTGAGGCTAAGGCAAGACAAGGTGGACTAAGTGATGGTCTTCCTCACTTAAATAATGTCAGATCTTGGCTTAGCGGTGGTGGTCACCTAAACAGTAACCATAATTCAGATCCATATAAATATGATGCTTTTGTTGCATCTGATTTCAATTCAGGTGGAATTGAGAATTCAGATGGAGTTGATTCAAAAACTGCTTTTCTGAGAGAAGTTATTGAAGAAAGATATGTTTCAGGATTTGGAATGCATATGGCTTTTAATGATGCAAGAAGGTTAAGAAAGTCTGATAGCCCATTAGCTGTTCCTTTTGTATTGGTAAGTGGTCCAAATCCACCACATCCTGAAAGAATGCCTTATGCTCAGACAGAGCTAAATTCTAATTCGAATGCTCCTGCTGATGATCCTGGTATATTCACCAAAACAGAAGTAAATCAATAATACCTTTAAAAGGGTAATAATTTCAAAAAAGGTTTGTAAATTTTACAAACCTTTTTTTATGATTAAATATTTTAAAATATTTGGTTTTATTTTTTTAACTCTAATTTTAGCATGTGAAAATTCAGAGACTGAGTATTCAAATAATGTTATCTCTTCTCCTCATCCATTAGCCACTGAAGCTGGAAGACTCATTTTCCAAGCAGGTGGTAATGCATTTGATGCCGCTGTTGCCTCTGCTTTTACATTGTCAGTTGTTGAGCCAAGTATGAGCGGAATAGGAGGTAGGCTCCAAGTTATTTATAATAAGTCACAAGAAGGTATTTTTGGAATTGATGCAACTACTCAAATACCAGAAAATTTTGTTAATGAATTAGATGAACTCCCTAGTTTTGGATATAAAACTATTGGCATTCCTGGAGTTGTTGCAGGATTGATAAAACTTCATAAAGAAAATGGTGTTTTAGACTTAAAGACTGTAATGACTCCTGCAATTGATATAGCAGATAATGGTTTCACGATACTCCCTGGAGAAATAGAAAGACAAAAAAATGAAAGAGAAAATATCATGCTTTTTGAGGGAACAAAAAGTTATTTTCTTAATTCAAATGAAGAATCATATAAATTAGGTGATAAATTAATACAGAAAGACTTAGCCAATACCTTAAGAAGTATTTCTAAAAATGGTAAAGAAGGGTTTTATGAGGGAGAAATTGCAAGGAAAATAGTAAAAGACATGCAAGCTAACGGTGGTTTTATAAATGAAAATGATTTAAAAAATTACTCTGCAAAAGAGTCTGAGATATTAACTGGTGAATTCAATGGCTATAAAGTTCATGCCCCTAATCTTCCATCCTATGGAATGATTACCATTCAAATGATTCAAGTATTTGATCATCTTAAGATTGATAGTGAGTTAGATTGGGTTTTAAAAGTTTCAAGTGCAATTGAGGAGGTTTATAAATATAGGCAGTACCAAAATAATTTAGATTCTGTTACTAGTATTTTATCAACTGAAAGGGCTAAACAAATTGCAAAAAAAATTGAAAATGATATTGATAAAGGAACTTCTGCAAATAATTTTAACCCAGAGACAGTTCATATGGAACAGGACCATACTGCCCATTTAACTACTTCTGATAAATATGGGAATGTAGTTTCACTTACTCAGACATTAGGCCCCAGCATGGGATCAAAAGTAGCAACAAAAGGCTTGGGTTTTCTTTATAATGTAACAATGGGCCCTTACTTAGGAGGGTATTTAGGTGAAGATAAGTCGGGGAATAGGGTCTCTTCTCACATTTCTCCAACACTTTTTTCAAAAAACAACAAAATTATATTAGCTCTTGGTGCAGCAGGCGGTAATAAAATTCCAATAGCAATAAACCAAGTAGCATATAGATTCTTAAAACAAAAGTTACCAATAGGTGAATCCCTTTTTTTACCGCGAGTATATAAAGATAACAGCCCAATCTATATTGAAAGTCATTTGGGACTAACTAGATTTTTTAATTATGATTTTCAATCTACAAGACACCAAATTGAAAAGATTAAAAGTGAGGGATACTTCGGAAGAGTACATGCTGTTGCATATGATTCAATAAATAAAAGCTGGATTGGATCTGCAGATCCAGACTGGGAGGGAAGTGTAATTTATTTTAAATGATAAATTTTACAAAATATATATTCCTATACTTAGTCTTTGTAATAGGACCTAGCTTTAACTATATCAATGCTCAGAGTTACATAGGAGCACTAAATGATTCAATTAAAAAATATAAGGCAGCAGAATATCAAAAAGCCCTAGATTTTGGCTTTTTAGCTCTCGATTTTTTTAAGGATGAGGATGAAATGTCTCTTGAATTTGTTAATACGAATTATTATTTGGGTGAAACATACTTCTATCTAGAAGAATATAAGACCTCTTTTGAATATTTATCCCAAACTCTTGAACTTTATGATTTATTGAAACCCAATCAAAGAAGAAATAAAGATGTAGTTAAACCACCTTGGGTTCTTATTATAATGGGTAACGTGTTTTATCAAAAAAAGGATTATGACAACGCTGAAAGATTTTATAATGAGGCATTAGAAAATTTTAAATTATTTGATGCAAATTATAATGATGAAAAATTCAATGGAATTAATACTTCTCTGCTTAATCTTTCACTTGTTAAACGAGATCAAGGAGATTTAGAATTAGCTAAAGAGCTTTTGGACAAATTGTTTAAAAGGGTAAATAATTTTAAACCAACACCTTCGGATCTTGTGAGAGTATATACTTCATATATGGAGTTGTACATGTTTTCTGGTAATAAAAATTTGGTAGTTGAAAATTTTAATAAAATTAAAATTATCTACGAGTCATCCTTATCTATAACTAATTTAGAACTCGAATCACCTTTAGTTTTTGCAATTGCAAATCGGAGATATGCAGATTTCTTAGAGTCTAATGGGCAAGTTGAAGAATCACTAGAATATCTGCTTTTTGCAAGAAACTTAGTTGAAGATATTCCAAATGAAATCCCCAAAGTTAACTTTGAAATCTCTAAAACATATTTTTTACTAGGGATGAATGATAAGGCAAAGAATTTAATTCAAAAAAATTTAAATTATGAAAGAATTAATGCAACTCAAAGATTAAATAATTTTAAACTTCTTGAGGAAATTTATCTAAGTGAGCAGTCAACAGAAAATTTATTAAAAGTAAAAGATTCTATTATTTATTATAATGAACAACCTATTATAGAGCAACAGGAAAAAGAATTTAATACTTTAGAGAATTTAATTCTGATTAGTGAAAAACAAGATGATTTAAATAAATCTCAGTTAAGGACCGACCGAATAATTTTGATTTCACTCATCTCGTTATCAGCCTTAATTTTAATCCTTTTGTCGTTAAAATTTAATTTTGATCTTCAAAAAGAAAAGAATACAAGACTTAGTTTAGAGAAAGATCTAATAAGTGAGGAGTTGAAACAAAAGAAAAGAGAGCTTTTTAGTAAGGTTAATTTTATATCTCAAAGAAATGATTACTTGAGTAAAATTAGTGATCAAATAGGCCAAGATTTACCCGAAAGCAAAAAGCTTAAAAGACAAATAAAAAATATTACAAATTCTGAAAAAACTTACAGTGAATTTGATAAGATGTTTAGTCAAGTATATCCAAAATTCTATAAAAGACTTAATGCTGTAGCTAAACTAACTCAAACTGATATAAGATTAGCCTCATACATTAAAATGAATCACACAAACAACGAAATTGCAAGAATTTCAGGAATTTCTTTTAGAACTGTTGAAAGTCAAAGGTATAGGCTATCAAAAAAGCTAAACCTAGTAAATGGTCAAGATTTAAATAGTTTTATTCAAAACCTATAAATTAACTCTATAATATCATCGAAATTTTATGCAGTATTAATGCAGTATATTAAATTTTACTTCATACCTTTATTTTAATAATTTTAAACTATTAAAAAACTAATTATGACAAAAAATTCTATACTAAGCATATTTTTGACATTAGCCTTTGGCTTTTCTACTTATGCTCAACAGATAACAGGATCAGTTAGTGATGACAGTGGTATTCCATTACCTGGTGCATCAATTGTAGTTCAGGGAACAACTTCAGGTACAACTACCGATTTTGACGGAAACTTTTCAATTGAAACATCTCAAGGTAGCACACTAGTTATTAGCTATGTTGGATACGAATCACAACAAGTTGTTGTAGGGTCATCTCCAATAAATGTTCAGCTGGTCTCAGATAACGCTCTTGATGAGGTTGTGGTCACGGCCTTAGGTCTTACAAGAGAAAAAAAATCACTTGGATACTCTGTAACAGAAGTTGAAGGTGATGCAATAAATTCCATAAAAGATAACAATATTGCAAGCTCTCTAATGGGAAAGGTAGCAGGATTAAATATTACACAATCAGGTACGATTGGTTCTGCATCTAGAATAACATTAAGAGGTAATAACTCCGTTAACGGAATGAATCAAGCACTTATAGTTGTTGATGGTATTCCAATAAATGCAGACGGAATTGAATCTCAAAACAATGCAGATTACAGCTCATATGTAACCGGTGGAGGTATTACTGATATTAACGCTTATGACGTTGAATCAATCTCTGTACTTAAAGGACCAAATGCATCTGCGCTTTATGGTTCAAGAGCTGGTAATGGTGTGATACTTATTACTACGAAAACAGGTTCTGAAGCTGAAGGTTTAGGTATTTCAGTTAATACGAACATAACAGCTGATGAAGTAATGTTCTTGCCTGATTTTCAAAATGAATATGCCCAAGGTACATTAGGTGCTGCATACACAGATATTGCCACTGATTTTGGTTCATCTTCATGGGGACCTAAAATTGATGGATCTGAGCAAATGTATTTTACTGGTATTCCTAGAAAAACTCAAGCTTATGAGAATAATGTTAGAGACTTCTTTAACACTGGAATTAAAGCCATAACATCAATGTCAATTCAGAATGGTTCAGAGAATGGTTCAGTTAGATTCTCATACACTAACAATGATACTAAAGGTATTATACCTAGTTCAACTTTAGTTAGTCACAACTTTAACTTAAGAGGGTCTATGAAGCTATCTGAAAAAATGTCAATAGACGCCAAAGCTACTTATTATACACAAGAAGTAAATGGTCGTCAGTCAATGGGTGGTGAAGGTATTATGGGCTCCCTTTATGGTCTGCCAAGAACAGTTGACATAAGAGACTTAGAAAGGTTTCAAGTTGAGAATCCTGGAACACCAGATGAGTTCAAGGTTATAAATGTTGCTGGTCCAAATTCACAAACTTCTAATCCATATTGGATGGCAAATCATGATGAACGAATTGAGAGAAGAAATAGATTCTTTGGTTTTGCAAAAGTTGACTATAAATTTACAGATTGGTTAAGCGCATTTGTTAGAGTAGGTGCTGATATTACTGATACGAAAAGAAAATCAATAACAAAGCCAGGTCATCACTTTTATAGAGGTGGTAGAATGGATATAAGCAATCAATCTTCAGGTGAGCTAAATACCGATTTAGTATTTACGGTTGATAAAGACATAACAAGTGATTTAAATTTAAATTTCAATGTTGGTGGTACTTTATCTAAAAGAACATATGAAAACTATTACCAGTTTGGAGAAAACTTTAAGATTCCAACGAAATTCTTTCTAAACAACGCAGCTAATATTTTAGCTCCTTCTGAAACTCCATTAACAATTAAGAAAGTTAACTCAGCCTTTGCAAGTGCAAACTTTGCTTATCAAGATTTTCTTTATGTTGATATAACTTCAAGAAATGATTGGTCTTCTACACTTGGTGAAGACAATAGATCATATATGTATAACTCTGCTTCAGTTTCGGCTCTTTTGAATAACATTATCGATCCTGAACAAGAGCTGTTTAATTTACTTAAAGTAAGAGCTGGTTATGCTCAAGTAGGTAATGACACAGACCCATACCAATTATATCAAACTTTTAATGTTCCTGGTCAAGGATATCTTGGTCTTACAACTTTAAGTGCTCCAAGTATTAAACTAAATGAAGACTTAAAACCTGAGCAGGTTACTTCTTTAGAGTTTGGTATTGAAGGTTCTATGTTAAACAATAGATTAAACTTTGACATTTCGGTTTACGATAAAGAAACTACAGACATGATCTTTAATGTTCCTGTTCCTGCTGCAACTGGTTTCCAATTCTTCAAAGAGAATGTTGGAAAAGTTTCAAACAAAGGTGTGGAAGTAACTATAGGAGGAAGAATAATTCAAAACAGTAAGATGGTTTGGGACTCATCTCTTAACTATTCTACAAATGACAACGAATTAATAGAATTAATTGACGGTTTAGATACATTTACTTACATGACTACAAATGATGGTTTAATCGCATTAAGAGCTCAAGTTGGAGGTACTATCGGTGATATTTATGGTTCAGTTTGGGAAACAAACGATGCTGGTCAACGTATGGTTAGAGAAGACGGTCGTCCTATGGCCTCTGATCCAAATCAGTACTTAGGTTCTGCTCAACCAGACTTTTTAGCTGGATGGTCTAATACTTTCAGATATGGTAACTATACACTTAACTTCCAAATTGACGGAAGATTTGGTGGTCAGTTCTTTTCTAATACATCAAAATATATGGATGGTTCTGGAACAAGTGCTAGAAGTGCTCAATACAGAGATACTGGTATAACTGTAGAAGGAATTAATTCTGCTACTGGATCTGCTAATGCTGAAGCTATTACAGGTCAAGAATATTGGGGATCACTCACAGGAATTTCTGAGCAATATATTTATGATCAAGACAATATAAGACTTAGAGAACTAAGTCTTGGATATCAATTCCAGAATACTCAAGCTTTAGGAATACAAAGTGCAAACCTACAGCTAGTTGGAAGAAATCTTTTCTTCTTTTCAAAAGACGCTCCTGATGTTGA
>CETK01158874.1_pt1 | contig 37785 bp, 67 predicted proteins | sample 361431 | NCBI WGS metagenome assembly CETK01 (sample SAMEA2622452, study PRJEB7988) | marine metagenome | biome: marine biome (ENVO:00000447); feature: surface water layer (ENVO:00002042); material: "saline water (ENVO:00002010), including plankton (ENVO:xxxxxxxx)" | depth 5 m | reverse complement strand
ACATTTGATAATGTTATCCATGCTTCAACATCACCTGGTAGAAATCCAGATGGTAGTTTTATTGAACATGACCATGATGCTCATGTTGTAAGGAATGTTGCCTAACAAAAAATAAAGGGAGAAGGGGAGTATGGAAACTTTATTAGCAGTATTAACATCTATGATGTTAAGTTATGCACCCTACAATGCTACTGACGTTCTTATTGATAGAGAAGAAGCATTTTGTTTAGCACAGAATGTTTACCACGAAGCAAAAGGTGAAAACCTAGCAGGTAAATCAGCAGTTGCTCATGTTACTCTTAACAGAGTTGCACATAAAAAATATCCTAGCACTATCTGTGGTGTTACAAAACAAGCAAAGTATAGAACTAATTGGAGAGGATACGAAGTACCTATTATAGGTATGTGTCAATTCAGTTGGTATTGTGATGGCAAATCAGATAATATTCAGATAGTGTATGAAAAGATTAATGCTGGAAAACCAATTGGTCCTAATATGGAAGCCTGGAAACAAAGTGTTCAAGTTTCTTTATTGGCAATGTATGGTGTGACTATAGATCCAACAAGTGGTGCAACACATTATTATAATCACAATATCAGTCAACCTAGTTGGGGTCAAGTATATCCAGTTGTTGCTATTTTAAGCAATCATACTTTCTTAATTAGAAACGATTAAAACAGTATTTTAAGATAAATACTCTTGTAGGAAACACAGGAGTAATTATGTACGAATACAGATGTAAAGTCATCAGAGTGATTGATGGCGACACGGTTGACGTGGACATTGATTTAGGTTTTGATATCATGCTCAGAGACGAAAGAGTTCGTATTATGGGTATTGACACACCAGAAAGTAGAACCAGAGATAAAGTTGAAAAGAAATTTGGCTTGGCTAGTAAGGCAAGGTTGAAAGAACTTATCGGTGGTAGATCCGGACCAATTCTCAAAACACAGATTAATAAAAAAGGCGAAGATATGCGAGGTAAGTTTGGACGTATCTTAGGTGACTTTGTTACTGAAGATGGCAGAATGGTTACTGATATACTTGTAGAAGAAGGACATGCAGTTGCATACTTCGGAGGCAGTAAGGAAGAAATCCAAGACAAGCATATGGCAAACCGTAAAAAACTAATCAGAGAAGGGTTAGTTGACGTCACTTTAGAAGAAGCCGGAATTCAATAAAAAATAGGTTGACATTTCATAACTATTCTGTATAATACAATTTTACAGGATAGAAGTATGCTTATTGAAGTTATTAAAGAGAATGAAGTTGTTAGTTGCAGACTTACAACAGGCGAAGAATTAGTTGCAAGACTAAAGAAAGATAAAAGAGATGACGGTTATGTTGAACTCGACACGCCTTTAATTGTAGGTAGAAGTGCAGAAGGCTTCGGACTTATGCCATACATGATGACAGTCAATCCAGAATCCACAGTAACTATCAAGATGGAACATATTTTAAGTATGGCTAAGACTAATGATGAAATAAGTAAAGGCTATACAAAACAAACATCAAAGATAGAGACATTATAATGGCAGTAAAGAAAAGATTTTACAGTGGAAAGACTTATAGTCATGCAACAGGACACAGTTGCGCCTTTAGACAATGGCGAGCAGATAGCCATTGCAATTTAATTCACGGATATGCACTACAATTTGAATTGAAGTTCGGTGGTGAATTAGATGAAAGAAATTGGATAGTAGACTTTGGTGGATTAAAGCCACTCAAAGAATGGTTAAAATATATGTTTGACCACACATATCTAGTTGCAGAAGATGATCCAGAGTTGGAAACAATTAAAATGTTACAAGAAAAGAATCTTATTGACATGAGACTTGTTCCAGCAGTTGGTTGCGAACGTTTTGCTGAACAGGTATTTGACTTTGCACAAGACTTGGTTGATGATTTAACTGATGGCAGATGTTGGGTACAAGAAGTTACAGTCAGAGAACATGAACATAACTCTGCAACTGTAGAACGTAACGACCATCAAAAAATCGTTTAAAAATTAAATTAAAACACAATAGAACCCCCTAGTTATGGGGGTTTTATGCATTAACAGGATAGTTTATGTAATCAGTATTGTTTAATTGGTTGCAAAAATACGATAAATATTGGTATGCTATTCGGTATCTTTACATTAATAACAGCCTTAGCCATAGCCGGAGTTGCGGCATGGTTTTCCATTGAAGGACTTATGGCAATTTTCAGTGCCTCAGCACTTCCTATTGCAATTATGGCTGGAACACTTGAAGTTGGTAAGTTACTTACTGCAAGTTGGTTGTATAGATACTGGCATGAAACTTCATTACTATTAAAAACATACTTGTCCATAGCCGTGGTTGTTTTAATGTTAATCACAAGCATGGGTATTTTTGGTTATCTATCTAAAGCACACTTAGACCAAGCAGGTGAAACAGGCGATGCTTTTGCTAAAGTAGAAAGAATAGATGGACAAATAGAAAGAGAAGAAAACAAAATTGCACTACTTGAAGATAGGATATTAGGAGTAGGTGGTAGTATAGATGTTTCCGAAAGCATAAGACAACAAGAAGAAATAAGAGATGGTGCTTGGGCAAGAGTTCAAGGTGATATAGATTATGCAAATGGTCAAATAGATAGATTAAGAGACCAACTAGCAGTATTAGACAAAGCAGTAAATGACCTTAGAGAAAAAGGTGTTGAAGTTGTAACACTAGATGAAGGTGGTGCTTTTAGACAAGCAGAAACTGAAAAGATTGATTATGTAGCACAGGCAAATGAATTATTTGCACAACAAAAAGAACAACGTGACCAAATTAGAGTAGATATACAAGTTCAACAAGACAACATTGACAAGTATAGAGAACAGGCCCAAAAAACAATAGACGATGCTAACGTCGAAATAAACAGATTAAGAAATCAAAACAGCAGTCAACAAGATGAAAATATCATTAAGATAGATGATTACAATACACAAATTGATGAAATATATGACAACATTGTGATATTAAAAGATGAAAAGTTTGAAGCAGAAAGTATTGTAAGAAACTTAGAAAAAGAAGTAGGTCCTATTAAGTATGTTGCACAACTAATATATGGCGAAGATACTGAAAGTTATTTGGACCAAGCAGTAAGACTGTTTATATTAATGCTAGTGTTTGTATTCGATCCATTAGCAGTTGTATTAATTATAGCCGCCAACCAAACATTATTACGTTATGGTATTAACTTGGAAAAAACAGGACCTGATTTGCGAGACCAATTAAAAGAAGAAACTTCTCCAGATTTACCAAGACAACCTAGTCCACCAAGTGCAGTAGATGATGCGGCAGATGTCATGTCAGGTTATAAACAACCTGCACCTATGATTGTAGAAAAAGAAGTTATCAAAGAAGTACCAGTAGAAGTCATTAAGGAAGTGGAAAAAGAAGTTGTTGTTGAAAAAGAAGTAGAAGCAGAAATAGATTTAAGCACACCACCTGCTATTAAAGAATTAGAAAAACGACTAGAAAAGAAACTTAAAAAAGATGGCAAAAAAGAAGATAACAGTTAAAGAAGCAATAAATGTATTAAATACAAAGTATGCTAACACATTAGGAATGTTAGATGATGCTTTGGATCAAATAGAACATTTAGAAAACGAACTGGCTAAAAAGCCTAAGGAAGTGCAAGTTGAGGTCGAAAAGGTTGTCACAGTTGAGAAGGAGATCCTTGTCCCAGAGGAGAAGTTGGTCACTATCGAAAAAGAGGTCCCAGGACCAGAACGAATCGTCGAAGTGCCAGGACCAGAACGAGTCGTCGAAGTTCCCGTCGAAGTAATCAAAGAAGTTCCAGTAGAAGTAATCAAAGAAGTTGAAGTTATCAAAGAAGTAGAAGTACCTGTTGAAAAAATAGTTGAAAAAGAAATAAAAGTAGAAGTACCTGTTGAAAAGATTGTAGAAAAAATTGTTGAAAAAGAAGTAAAGGTAGAAGTACCCGTAGAAAAAGTTGTAGAAAAACTTATACAAGGTCCTGAAAGAGTTGTTGTAAGAACTGACAATAGAGAAATAGATAGACTCACAGCCTTAGTTGCAGAGTTAGAAAACAAATTAGAACAGAGACCGGTTAAAGAAAAGATTGTTGAAGGTCCTAGACGTGCAGTAAGAGTAGAATTGCCTAACACAGGAGACCTTAGAACTGCGGCAACATTAATAGCAAATAGTGAAATGAATGTAAATGATTTATCCACTGATGAAATACTCAAGATGTTACAGGAATTAAGCGAAGAAGATGTAAATAAACAGTTGGGAGGCTTTTGGGCAGTACCATTACCAAACGACACAGATGATGACACAACAGATACAAATTATGTTACGAGGAAATAATGCCCGGTGATAGAGACAACGAACAAAATCTAAGTTGTAGTTTTTGTGGTAAAAAGCGAACTGAAGTAAAAAAGTTAATAGCAGGTCCTAATTCTTACATCTGTAACGAATGTATTAACATCAGTCATAAAATTATCAATGAAGAAGATACATTAGAAGACTTATCCTTCGAAGATATCCCAACTCCAGAAGAAATCAAAGCACATCTTGATGAATATGTAATTAGCCAAGAGTATGCAAAAGAAATATTATCTGTATGTGCATACAATCATTACAAAACAATTTACAATGATAGTGAAACTGATATAGAAAAAAGTAACATTATTATATTGGGTAATACAGGAACAGGTAAAACTTTATTAGCAAAGACACTTGCAGATAAATTAAGTGTACCTTTTGCTATTGCTGATGCTACAACATTAACAGAAGCAGGTTATGTTGGGGAAGATGTTGAAAGTATGCTTGAACGTTTACTTAATATGTGCGATTGGAACTTAGAACTAGCACAAAAAGGTATTGTATTCATAGATGAAATAGATAAAAAGGCTCGTAAGGGCGAGTCTAACACCGGCACAAAGGACATTAGTGGACAAGGTGTACAACAAGCACTCCTAAGATTAATTGAAGGTACAGTAGTTAAAGTATCTTCTAACGGTTCAAAACGTATGGACCAATATGTAGAGTTTGATACAACAAATGTATTGTTTATATGTAGTGGTGCATTTGTAGGTTTAGAAAAACAAATAAACACTAAGGCAAACAAAAAGAACATAGGATTCAACAAACAATTAAAATCAACAACCAAAAAAGACAATTGGCAACACAAAGTAGAGCATGACGATTTAATCAGTTATGGTCTCATTCCAGAACTTGTTGGTAGATTACCAAACATTGTACCTTTAGAACCATTATCACAATCCGATATGAAAACAATTTTAAAATCATCAAAAGCAAGTGTTATTCCACAAGTTAAAAAACTTTTAGAGTTTGATGATATAGAATTAGAGTTTAATGATGAGTACATAGATGATATATCAAAACTGGCTAGTAAAACAAAAACTGGTGCTAGAGGATTAAAATCCATAGTAGAAAACAGTTTACACAACATTATGTACAGAGCACCTAAACTAAAAGAAAATGGGGTCAAAACGGTGAGATTCAACAAATATCCAACAAAAGATGTTGACACTTACCCTGTTTTCGTTTATACTAACGGTAATGAAAAATCGGATAAAGATTATAAAATAAAAATTAGAGGTAAAAGTTGAGTAATAAATCGCAAGGCAGACAGCAAAGTAGAAAGATAACGCAAGGTTGGAACTCCAATAAAAGGAAAGAACAACCTAAGAAAGATAAACATTATCTGGACAAATTCAATAGTTCTATTGAAGTTCGAAACAACGACGTGAATAAGGCATTAAGAGTTTTGAAAAAGAGATTAGAAAAAGCAGAATTCCAAAAGGAATTAGCAAAGCAACAATATTACGAAAAGCCTAGTGCAAAAAGAAATCGTAAAAAGAAACAAGCCAAAAAGAGATGGGACAAGTATGTTAGAGAAGCCGAAGCAAGAGGCGATTTTAAACAATACATGCCCACTGGTCAAAAATGGATGAAGTCCAAACGTAAAACAAGGCGAGTAAGAGAATACAACGAAAGGATAGCCGCTATGCAGAGAAGTCGTGGTAACTTCTAATGAAAGTAGTAGTCGTATCAGGTGGATTTGATCCACTGCATTCTGGACATATAGACTACTTAGAAGGAGCAAAACAATTAGGAGACAAACTAGTTGTAGCACTTAATAGCGATGAGTGGCTCACAAGAAAAAAAGGCAGGCCCTTTATGCCTTTCGAAGAGAGGGCAAGAATTCTAGAAACAATGGACATGGTAGACAATGTTTGGGGTTTCGATGATAAAGACGGCTCAGCAGTTGAGGCTCTGGAAAATGCCAAGAAGGCATATGAACATGCAGAAATTATCTTTTGCAACGGAGGTGATAGAACAAAAGATAACATTCCAGAAATGATTGTTGAAGGCGTTGAATTTGTGTTTGGTGTTGGAGGTTCCAATAAATCAAACAGTAGCAGTTGGATACTAAAGGAATGGCAATATCCAACTACTAGAAGGGTTTGGGGCGAATTTAGTGATTTGTTCCAAGATGAAGTAGTAAAAGTTAAGGAGTTGATAATTGAACCAGGGAAAGGTATCAGTTATCAACGTCACTTTAAAAGAAGTGAAATATGGTTTGTCAGTAAAGGAGAATGCGAAGTAAAGTATAGTGCTAGTAATCCAGACAACTTTACAAATGTAACTCTTAAACAAGATGATAATTTTCATGTGAAAGCAAATGATTGGCATCAAATTGTTAATAGAAATGATAAACCATGTCACATTATTGAAATACAATATGGTGATGAGACCAGTGAAGATGATATAGAACGTCTTCATTATTATAACGGAGAATAATGGAATTGAAAGAATTAAACCAAAGTAAAGTATGTGAGATACTTAATTCAATCGTGGAATATGAAATGGCTGGAGTTGTCAGATACGCACATAGTTCGTTAATGATTACTGGACCTTACAGGATTCCTATTGTAACATTTTTGCAAGAACAAGCAAATGAAAGTTTACAACATGCCTTACAAGCCGGAGAATTAATTACAGGCTTAGACGGACATCCTAGTCAAGTTATAGCACCAATTGTGGAATCACATGACCATAGCATTGTTCAAATATTACAAGAAAGTTTAGAACATGAAACTCATGCAGTTAATTTATATAAAGAACTACTTTCTGAAGTAGAAGGTGCCAGTGTGTATTTAGAAGAATATGCTAGAGGACAAATTGGACAAGAAGAACAACACGCATTAGAAATCAAAAAAATGTTAAAGGACTTTGCATGAGACTCAGTTATAAAGATTGTGGCAAAATAGGATTTACTTGTAGTACATTCGATTTGTTACATGCAGGTCATATCACAATGCTTGAAGAAGCAAAAAGACATTGTGATTTTTTGATAGTAGGATTGCAAACTGATCCTACAATAGACAGACCAGACAGTAAAAATCCGCCAGTACAAAGTTTAGTAGAAAGACAAATACAGTTGGCGGCTGTAAAATATGTAGATGAAATAGTATGTTACGCAACAGAGCAAGATTTAGAGGATTTACTTTTAACACTTCCTATAAATGTTAGAGTGTTAGGAGTTGAATACAAAGATAAACAATTCACTGGTAAGCAAATCTGCAAAGACAGGAATATTAAATTAGTATTCAATGGCAGAGACCATAGTTTTAGCAGTACCAGTCTCAGACAGAGAGTTGCAGAACATGAAAATTCTTCTTAATCTACTAGAAAGGTTTGGTAGAAAACGAATAATACTGGACCGAATACACCAAGAACCATATCTAACTAGGTATTATGTATTCCTAAAAGATAGAAAATGGTTCCCTTTTAATTTTTTCCTACATAATTTTCATAAAGGTGACCCAGATGACCTACATGACCATCCTTGGAGTTACTTCACAATCATACTTAAAGGTGGATATTGGGAATACACACCCAAAGGAAAGTTTTGGCGTAAAGCAGGAAGTATGAGATTTGCTGGTAGTAAGTCATTACACCGTATAGAATTAGAGCCTGGTGTTGACGTTTGGACATTATTTTTTGTAGGTCCACGTGTTAGAGAATGGGGATTTATCAAGAAAAACAAGTGGATTCATAACGAAACATATTTAATGTCAAAAAAAGGTTGACATTGAAAACAAAAGACGTATAATAGTGAGTAAGTTAAGGAATTGTCCTTAACATAATTAAAAAGACTATGAAAAATTTTATATTTAGATTAGTTGGTTTGTTGAAATTAGGAGGTCATATGACTACAACAACATTCGTAAGTAAAGAGATGAAAGTACTTTCAGCTCTACAAGAAGGCAGAACTTTAAGTTCAGCTCAAATCAAAGCACATTTTGGTGCTGGTAACCCACAAGCAGTGATTCAATCACTACGTTTCAAAGGTTATCCAATTTACCTTAACACGGTAACTGACACTAAAGGTAGAACTAGAAATGTTTACAGACTAGGTACTGCTTCTAGAGCCGTTATTGCCGCAGGGTACAAATCACTTGCCACTTCTTAAGTAGCAAATAACCTAATACGGTTAAGTAAAAGCACACCTTCGGGTGTGCTTTTTTTATGATTGATTGAAAACACATATGGAAGAAAGAACACAAACAGATAATCATTAATATTGTGTTCGGCGTTTATTGTGGTTTTGTTGGATTAGACGTTGAAATAGTACATTCAAGTAGACGTAGAAGCAACTCAGCCAATCTAATAGAAGAGAGTGTTGTAAATGAGTAACACTTTTTTCTAAAGGTATTCTCATTATCCAAACAAAATCCAAACACATTTATTAGATAAGTATAAGTCTCCAATCAAAAAACACACTTTTTTAATTTCCATATAAACTAGAATATTGTTAATATCCTGTGGATAACTTGTTGATATTTATTGGATAAAAGGTTGACATATATTCCTACTTTGTGTATAATAATAGATTACTGTGACAAAACAGGCAGTATTATTGTCTGTTGTAGCATAGTAATATAATAATAAGAAGGAGGATTAAATGAAAAATTTAATCAGTATTGAGAATGGATATAAGGCTTTAGTAATTATACTATTGTCTATTATGGCATTCGGAGCCCAAGCGGCTTCAGTGAGTGGAAGTGTTGGTTACGGAAGTGACTACATTTTCAGAGGACAATCTCAAACAGAAGGCGATAGTGCTTTATCAATGGGTCTACATGTAGACGCAGGTAAAGGCATTTATGCTGGAGTTTGGGCATCAGAAGTTTCTTATGTTGGCAGTGATGCAGACAGAGAAACTGACCTATATGTAGGTTGGGCTGGATCAATAGGCAATGACATTAGTCTTGACGTTGGTTACATCGATTATGCATATAGTGGTGATGGTGCTTTAGATGGTTCTGAAGTTTATATTTCAGGAACATGGAAAGACTTGTCTGTCTCACATTTCATCGGAAACGATGACTTCAACGACTATACAGAAGTCTCATATAACGTAATGGACGCAGTTGATGTGTCTTATGGTTCTTGGGATACTGTAGGCGATAATTGGTCAGTAAGTAGAAGTTTTGATTTACCTATGGGTATTGAAGGAACAGTTGCTTATGTAGACTTTGCCGCTGAAGACGGCTCAGGACTTGCAGACGAAGATACTTTCGTATTTTCAGTTAGCAAATCATTCTAAGTAATTAGAAGTCCTTTACGTTATTAATAACTTTGGATAGGGTTTTATTTTATATAGGACCCTATTCTTTTATAAGACTGCATAACAAACATATTAATCTTTGGCTTTTCCCACATTCTTTCATGCCAATAGTATAAGAACATTTTAGTTAATACTTCTATACTAGCAATACTGGCACCAATAGCCGCACTACCTGTTAATAAGAAACCAATTAGAAAGGTGTCAGCAGACGCAAGTACACGCCATGTACAGGCTTTTAATGTCGAGATGATTCTATGTCGCTTTCTCGTATTCATTTGTTTTCTCCCCAAGTATTCACAGGGAGGGTGAATACAAGATGTTTTTCGATATATGGATTTATATTACTCTAGTGTTGTCTTTAGATTCTATAAACTGTTGTAGTATGTCCGCTTTTTCGTTTTTTATAACATCTATAATTGTGTTGGTTAAGTTTATTTCATTTTTAACCATATGCATTTTAACCAGGAGTTCTTGCATTACTTTTTCGTAATATGCAAGTTCTTCTTCTTTTGCTTCTTTATCCTTTAATAAGTCGGATATTAGAATTATTTTTGCAAATTTGTCTTGTTGCATACAATTACTTATACCTAGCAAAAGGCCCAATAATAATAGTTTTTAATGAAAAAATATAAAAAAGATGTCAAAAAAGGTTGATTTTTGCCAAAAAAGTACTATATAATACATATAGATTATAAATATCTTTGCATTTTAAGGAAGGACAAAGAAGTGCAAGGGCATTGGAATCGTAAGAGACTAATGTCTACTGTACAACTAGGACAACCAGAAATGCCTTGTATAAACAACTGGGAAGATACACAAGGTTTAAGGATCGTAAGTGAAATAAACCGAATGGTAACAGACTAAGAAGTATATACATGATTGGGTCCACCAACAAAGGACTGGAGATGGTAACATCAAAAGAAACCAAGAAGATGGACAAGTGTCGTGAGGAGATACAGACACATACTAACAGAAACGACCTCACACGCGAACTTTTAATTCGCCATTAGGGTTTTAAAAGTTGGAATAGATTAACTTGCTAAATATAGGAGATTAATATGAATAAGCAAATCCGATTCACAACCGAATCACTATCCCCACTATATAAAATGTCCGTAGGCTTTGATAGACTTGCAGAGCAATTCTTTAACGACCCTACTTTCACAAATAACGCAACAGGGTATCCACCCTTTAATATCAGCAAAGGCAAAGATGACATATATGAAATAACTTTAGCCGTTGCAGGTTTTAAGAAAGATGACATCGAAATTGAAATAGAAGATGGTACTTTAAAAATATCAGGTACATCTGCTGTATTAGATTCAGATGAAATTGAGTATCTTCATAAAGGTATTGCTGAAAGAAACTTTACTAGAACATTCAAACTAGCAGAGTTTGTAGAAGTAAAATCAGCAAAACTAGAAGATGGTATTTTAAGAGTTTCATTGTTCAGGAACGTACCTGATGCTATGAAACCACAAAAGATAAAAATATCATAAACTTTGCGGTAAATATGTGGGTAGCAGTATTTTCTGCTACCCTTTATTATTATGGCAAAGAAAGACAAAAGAAAAACCTTAGTTTATTTAATACCGGAAGGTGAAACCAGAGATAGTCACACATATCATTACACCGCTTTGAAAACAAAAAGGTTGACAATTGAAAATCAGAAGTTAAAATTAAGAAAGTATAATCCGGTTAAACGAAAACATGAAATGTTTGTAGAGGCAAAATTACCACCACATAGTAAATAATATGACAGAACAAGTTGAACAAAAGACAAGAACTAATGTAGCATTAAAATACCCACCAAGGTATGATGTTATAATTTTTAATGACGATTTTACTCCAGTAGAATTTGTAATCAAACTGTTAGTTGAAATCTTTAACAAGAATCTTAAGTCAGCAAAAGACGTAACACTCGAAGTTCATGAGTCAGGTTCAGCAGTTGCTGGTACATATTCTTATGAAATTGCAGAACAGAAATGTGCAGAAGGAACAACCGTTGCTAGAGGACAAGGACATCCTTTACAATTAAAAGTTAAACAAGTGGAATAATGAGTATTGATAATTTTAACGACAAATATTACAAAGAAGGATTCGTAACTGATTTAGAAAACGAAACATTCCCCACGGGTTTGAATGAAGATATTATTAAAAATATCAGTATGCTCAAAGATGAGCCAGAATGGTTACTTGAATTTAGACTAAAAGCATTCAAAAGATGGGAGCAGATGAGTGAGCCCAATTGGAGTGAACTTGATTATGACCCTGTTGACTACCAAGCATTAAGTTATTACTCAGCACCTAAGACTAGAAACAAAGACGAAATACCACAAGAGATTTTAGATACATTTGAAAAGTTAGGTGTTCCTTTGCATGAACGTGATGCCTTACTAGGACTTGATACAGAAAAACCAAAAAAAGAAAATCTTATACCAACAGTAGCCGTTGATGCTGTCTTTGATAGTGTTAGTGTTGCTACAACATTCCAAGCAGAATTAAAGAAGCATGGCATTGTATTTTGCAGTATTAGTGAAGCAGTAAAAGACCACGAAGAACTAGTTAAAGAATACTTAGGTAGTGTGATACCTTACACAGACAATTACTTTGCTACACTGAACTCTGCTGTATTCACAGACGGTACTTTTGTGTATATCCCTAAAGGTGTTTCATGTCCTATGGAACTAAACACATACTTTAGAATAAATGCAAGAAACACAGGTCAGTTTGAACGCACATTAATAATAGCAGACGAAGATAGTTATGTAAGTTACTTAGAAGGTTGTACTGCACCAGCATATGATGAGAATACATTACATGCCGCCTGTGTAGAATTAATTACTAAAGACAATGCAGAAATAAAATACTCCACAGTACAAAATTGGTATCCAGGTAATGAAGATGGAGTAGGTGGTGTTTATAACTTTGTAACAAAACGTGCAAAGTGCGAAGGCAAAAATAGTAAAGTTAGTTGGACCCAAGTAGAAACAGGTTCAGCAGTAACTTGGAAATATCCAAGTTGCATTTTAAAAGGTGAAGGTAGTATTGGAGAGTTCTTTAGTGTTGCAGTAACAAAAGGCAAACAACAAGCAGACACAGGAACAAAAATGATACACTTAGGTAAGAATACCAAAAGTACCATTATATCCAAAGGTATAAGTTTTGGAGACAGCACAAATACATATAGAGGTTCAGTAAAAGTTAATCCAGGAGCCAAAAATGCGTCTAACTATACAAAGTGTGATAGTTTAATGTTACAAGATAGTAGAGCATTAACAATTCCTTATGTAACTAGCCAAAATGATAGTGCTATGATAGAGCATGAAGCAAGTGCTGGAAAAATTAGTGAAGAACAAATGTATTATCTTGCAACTAGAGGATTCAGTGAAGATGATGCAATGAATTTGGTAGTGAATGGATTTTGTAAAGACGTATTCCAAAAACTACCATTAGAGTTTGCCGCAGAAGCCAATCAATTGTTGGCTGTACAACTGGAAGGGGCAGTTGGATAATATTGACTTAATACCTAAAAGGTAGTATAATATCGGCATGTTAAAATTAAAAGATTTTTCTGTAGAACATATACTTGACAATGTCAGTACGACTTTCGACATTGGCAAAACTTATGTGGTGATGGGAAGTAATGGTGTAGGTAAAAGCACCCTATTACATGGCATCATGGGAAGACCTGACCTTAATGTATCTGGCGAAATGACTTTTATGGGTAGTGACCTTACAGAGTTAGAAACAGATGAAAGAGCAAGACTAGGAATGTTTGTAGGTTTCCAAGCACCAACAAGTGTACCTGGTTTAAGTAACTTTCAGTTTATGAAACAGGCATTAAATATATCAGGAAAAGATATAGCAGAAACATTAAGAAATTTTAAAGAAGTAAGTGCAAAACTTAACTTGCCTGATAATTGGGATAAACGAAACCTTAACACAGACGCCAGTGGTGGTGAGAAAAAGAAAAATGAACTCATACAAATGAGTATGCTTAATACCAAATTGGCAATGCTTGATGAACCAGACAGTGGATTAGATGTAGATGGAATAAAAGCATTAATAGAACAACTCAATGAATGGCGTAATGATAATAACACTTTGATTGTTGTTACACATTATCAAAAATTAGTTGAAGGGTTAAACCCAGACAAAGTATTAGTATTGAAGAAGGATGGAGTTCTATCAGGCGATATAGAACTTGCAAACAAAATATTTAGTCAAGGGTTTGAAAGTGTATAAAAATTTATTCTACAGAGAAACATTAGAACCTACAAATGAGTTTGATAGTTATTACACTATCAAAGACCTTTATGATTATGTTATAGGTGAGAATACAAAAACAAGAGACTTTCATCATCTTAAACATAAATTAAATAATTTTTATAACGGCTATAACAATAATGTAGAATACATTAGTAAAATAGGCTTGCCTGATAGTAAATCTGAACAATTCAACTTTGCAAACTTACACAAACTTTACAATAAAGAAATACTTTGGTCAAGTGAGCCCAATGAAAAAAATTATCTTGCAGACCTAGAACCATTTGAACAAGTAGCATTTAAAAAGAATACATTATTGTTTAATGACGGAATACTTTATCCTAGCAACGACTTAGGAGTTAAGAAACCTTTCCAATTACAAATTTTAGACCAAATAAAAGTAAACAGGAACAAGCAAGATGAATATGTAAAACTAATAAGAAGGACAGAAAACTTTTCTAATTTTACATACGCATTCTCACCTTTTTTAAATACTGTGATTGTTCCATCTGGTGCTAATGGAAACTTTATGAAGAATCCAATTAGTATTCAATATCTAAATAAGAATTCTAAAGGTATTTTAGAATGCAATACAAACATTATAGATGTACAACACAAAACAAAAGTTCATTTAAAAGAGAATGTAAAATTACAATCTGGACAAATGAACAATATAATCTACATTGTTAGAGAAAACAGTGAACTGGTTATAGATAGAATTACAAACGATTATGGAGGCTTCGGTGTATTTGATAGCAAATTTATTTGCCACCCTAACAGTAAGATAACTGTAAATTTTAAAAACACAGGATCAGACTACTATCAAGAAAACTTTTATTTTGACTTAACCACAAATGTAGATTTAACACTTAATGGTAGAAACAACATCTACAAAGGACATGAATATCATCAGTTTGTGCATGTTGACAGTAGAAGTTCAGATAACAAAAGTATAATTGATATTAAGAACGTTGGAAATGAAAATGCTAGTACAAGTTTTATAGGCAGATTTGATGTAAGTCCTAATAGTGTAGGATTTGATGGTCATATGAAAAACGAAAATTTAATGTTGACTCCAAATACAAAAATGCACTCCAGACCCATACTAGATATACATACCAAAGAAATTGAATGTACTCATGGTTGTACCATAAGTAATATAGATAAAAGCAAATTATATTATTTGCAGAGCCGAGGACTAGCAAAAGACATAGCCGAGGACGTATTAGTAAGTAGTTTTTTATGTTAAAAGTTTATAAAAAAGCAAAAGATATCAAACAGATTAGGAATTGTTTTCCTAGTTTAGCATATAGCGATTTGACATACTTGGACAATGCCGCAAGTAGTCAAACTGTTGATAGTTCAATCAAAGCGGTTAGTGATTATCATTATAATTACAGAGCAAATGTTCATAGGGGAGACTTTAAGACTAGTACCATTGCAAGTGACAAGTATGACGAAGCAAGAGTAGAAGTTGCAAAACTTATAAATGCTGAACCACATGAGATTGTTTTTACAAATGGAACAACTGCAAGTTTAAACATAATTGCAGATTGGACTCCGTTAGAACCAACAGTAATTATGACTGAGGTAGAACATCACAGTAACATTTTACCTTGGATGCAACAAGGTAGAACAAAAGCAAATGGGCAGTTAGTAATAGTTCCTAGTAACGATGAAGGTAATGTAGACGTAAATGCTTGGTATGAAACAGTAAAAGACAATCCAGGAAGTGTTTGCAGTTTCTTAACACAAAGTAATTTTACAGGACAAGAACTTCCTTGGCAACAAATGATAATGATTGCAAAAGAACATGACTGTGAAGTTGTAATAGATGCTTGTCAAAGTATAGGACATAGACCAATTGATGTTAAAAAGAATGATATAGATTGGATGGCATTTAGTGGACATAAAATGTATGCAAGTACAGGCACAGGAGTTTTATATCATAAAGGCGGATTTGATGATGTACAAACTTGGTTAGGTGGCGGAACAATCACACAATGCGATTTTGATACATTCACTTTGAAAAGAGGACCTGAAAGAATGGAAGCCGGAACTCCTAATGTAGCAGGAGTTCATAGTTTAGGTGCGGCGGCAAAATGGATACAAGATATCACATACAATGAAATTCATGAATGTGAAAAAGAATTTTTTAATATGTTAAAAGACAAAGGTCTATTTGAAATAGAACAAATGGAACTTATTGGACCTATTAAACCAAATAGTGTTTATAGTTTTAAAGTAAAAGGAACAAGTCCAAGTGATTTAGCAGGATTTTTAGACATGCAAAATGTTTGTGTAAGGACGGGTCATATGTGTGCCTATCCGGCAAGTTACAGATACACAAATAATGAAGGAATTTTACGAGTTAGTTCAGCACCATATAATGATGAACATGATTGCGTAAAATTAGTTGAGGGACTATGGCAGGCGATAGAAAAGATGAAACTGTAGGTAAAGAACCTGATCCAAGACTTGAAGAGTTAGACCAAGAAAATTCTACCTTGCAAGGTAGAGATTATGAATCAAGAACACTTCCAACGGCAGAAGAAAAAGCAAGTATGCCTAAGCCCCCAGAAAATTTACAGGATCAATTGGTAGAACAAATAATAGCAAATTTGCGTAAAGTGTACGATCCTGAATTGAACTTAAACGTGTATGATTTAGGTTTAATTTATGAAGTTGCAGTAAATAAAGAGTACGATGCACAAATCATATTTACATTAACTACACCAAATTGTCCTGCGGCAGAAATCATACCAATGGAAATAGAATTTGCCACTAGAGCAGTTGAGTGTGTAAATAAGGTTAATGTAGTTTTAACATTTGACCCACCGTGGAATCCACATACCATGGTAAGCGATGAAGGAAAATATCAATTAGGACTGTTATGAGTATTAAAAAAGAATTTACTATAAAAGAAGCAGACCCAACACCATCTCCTGATACTGTAATTGTAACAGATAAAGGGGAAGAGTATAGCATAGGTGAAATACAACATTCTAAACGTATTGTAAAAAGTGCTACACCCAAAGGTGACCTAAGTTGGTATGTAAAGTGGACAGCCAGTATGTTCATTTTATTGGCTGTAATGATGAGAGCCCAAGACGGAGAAACATTTCAGACAGCAGACAGAATCCTCAGTTTGATAGGTTGTTTGGGTTGGACATGGGTTGGACTAATGTGGAAGGATAGAGCCCTAATTATCCTTAATGCAATCATTGTATTTGCCCTTGGTTCAGCACTTTTAGGGCAATTCTTCAGATATTTCTTCTAAAATTTACCAAAAAAACCGGTAAAAAGGTTGACTTTACTCCTAAAAGACGTATAATAGTATATGTAGGTTAAAGAAAAGGAGTAATTATGTATAAAGTATTTCAAATCAAAATCAACAAAGAAGTCCACAACTTTGTGAATAGCAACGATAGAGGACATGTTGGTGCTGAAGAAAAATACCCAATCTACGAAGCATACATGAGATTGCGTCACAGTTTCCGTGATGAAATCAAATTCAAAGATACTGACTTTCAACATTTTACCCATGTTGCTTCTGTAAAGAAAGACGCAGGTCTTGTTGATGGTTCCGGTGATAGTTGGCAGGTACGTGATTTGGAAGATGTGTTTGCTGTTCTTAACGGTAGATACTATGATGAGGACACTGAAACAGATCCTGTGTTCGATGCTCATGTAAGCGATTACAAAATGAAAACTGTTACTCGCAAAGACGGTGAAGTTGTAACTTTCCGTGACATGCACTCTTTGAGTGTTGGTGATATTGTTCAAGACGTTGACAACGGTACATTCCATATTGTTGCTAGTTTTGGATTTGAAGATATCACTGACCAAGTAAAAAATTATGTTGAACAATCACTAGAGGTGGCTTAATGAACGTAGATGTAAAAATGGCAAGGTCTTTTAACAAGGCTGTAACTAATCCTGAAAACATTCAGTCTAATGGACACGTCAACTGGAACTTTGTTGATGCTGATGTTTACATGGATGTTGGTCCTCGTGACACAGATGGCAATCCTGCAAACAACCAAAAACATTATGCGATGTTTGATGTTTTAGCAGATGCATTTGAAAAAGCAAATGGTAAACAAATTCAATCAGACATCCGATAAGAACAAACCAACTCAATGCCCGGCTTCGGTCGGGCATTTTTTTATAGATTTTTTCTTGACATTAATCAATAAATCCGGTAAAATATAAATTATGACAATGCATTTAGCACAAGGTCTAACGACCATTAGAAATAGAAAGTATAAGCCTAAGATGACTAAGGCAAACATTGCCAAGTGGGAAGAAGGCTTAAGAGTTAAGAACAAAGAACATAAACGTATGGGTCTGCCTAAGTGGACTTTTGAACAGTATGTTGATTACTGTCATGGCATAACACCTAAAATAGATCCTCGAAGTAGAGAAGCATTCAAGCCAGCAAAACCTGACCATGCGGCACTAGAACGTGCTAGGCAAATGAAAGAACATGCTAAAAAATATCCTAGTATGCCTTTGACTGGTGGCAGTAGCACTAAGAAAGATGACCTTGAGTGGGAGAAAGAAAAAGCAGAAATATGCAAGAACTATACTATTGCTCCTGCTTACAACAAAGGTGCATATCAGGTTATTGGCAAAAACAACATTAAAGATATAGGCAAATGATTGAATTTGTAAAAGTTTTAACAAACGGTAAAAATGTTATTACATTTGAAAGTACCCGTGAAGAAGGTTTAGAATTTTGGAAAGTCAATGAAGATGGCGAAAATCATCTTATGACATATGAAGGTGGTCAATTATACATTGATAATTTATTGAATCAAGGTTATTGGCAAGAGGTTGAATAATGTCTGATTTTACAGAACAAGACGCAAAACATGTTATAGGTAGACTGAAAGGTGATACTATAAGTTGCTGTCTTTGTTCTAAACCCATAAAGGGAATTGAAAGTCATAATGCTTGGCCCATAATGGACGGAAGATGTTGTGAGACTTGTAATTATGTAGTTGTAATTCCTAAAAGATTAGAGCAATATGATGAGATAGATGTACATGGAGATATAGTATGAGAAACCCAATACCAGACCTAATTATTACAATGCTGATAGTTTCAGTGTTGTTTATTATTATAACCAGGTGGCAAAGTACCGTAGATAGTTTGGATTATTTTGATTATCAGCCAAATCCTGAAACACCAAAGATAGGATGAGTAACTGTATATCACATCAAGAAATAGCAAGAGTGCTACATGCAGACCACAGTGAATACAAAATGGGTACATTGGTGTATGGAACTTATGAAGAAATAGAAGCATGGTGTGAAAAGAATAATATGTTTGTAGAAAAGTATTTGGACCATGTAAATCCTAGTACAATTTACAATACTGCTGAATGGGTAGGCACAGGAATATCAGATCCTTTTAGTGTAAGTGTACCATTTGATTATAGAGAAAGCAGAACAAAAGGAACATTTAATACCCGAGGTGTAAATTTAGAAAAATGGTAGACTCAAACAAACATGTAGGATTTCCTTTACCACCTGAGATGTTCCACGCAGAGGTTATACCTACTGTGGACATAGATGAGGAATGGAATAAACATACTGCATATAGCGAATTATTAGACATACCACTTAAATGCCCACATTGTGGAGAGACACTTAAAACAAATGAGCGAAGAAAAGAAAAAAGAAAAGACTCCTAATACTTTACAGGATCAAGCCTGGAAAAGAGCAAAGGAAAACAAAGAGCCAAGAACTGGATATCCGTGGGATTGGTTAGAATATGAGCAAAGAGAAAAAGAACAACGAGACAGCGAGTAAAGGTAAATGGCATGGAGGCAAAGGCTCCATACAAAAACCTACTGACCAGAACAAGTATGCAGAAGCATGGGAAAAGATATTTGGAGAAAAAAGAAAGGATAAAAAATGACATTACCAGACCTAATAGGATTAACAGGAGTTGCATTATTAATAATCACGTATGCACTACTGCAATTAGATAAGATAGACCCTAAAGGGTTTTGGTACAGTTTTAACAACTTATTGGTTGCAATACTTGTTACAGTAAGTTTAGTTTATACACCAAACCTTGCTAGTATAGTAATTGAAGTATTTTGGTTTCTTATTAGTTTATATGGTGTTGTTATGTTTTTCAAAAGAAAAGGCTTGACAAATTAGAATAAAGAAGTATAATTAAAAATGTCTAATATGACTTAGGGCGATGAGGCCCGCTAATGCCGAGAATGGCGAGGAGGTTTAATATGAAGACAAACAATGAAGATTACAATTTTGAAATTGTAACGGCGGCAATGCCACCAAGACGTAACAGTACTAATTCTAGGTACAAGTTACATTTATTAAGTGAAGGAAGTGCTTTAGTAATTCCAGCAAACCACGAAAGCATAAAACGTAACAAAAGCGGCGGTTGTCGTATGTTAAGTGCTGTGGCAAATTATAATAGAAGGCATTACAAAGACAGTGATGTAATGATTAGAACCCGTAGATATGAAAATGATAATTTATGGGTAGGAGTTGTTGCTAAATGACTACTACAAGTTATGCTGATAAAATAAATCAGCAATTCACAGAAGAAGCAAGTAATCTTGTTTCATTACAACAACGTCTAAATGATGCACTAGAACTAAATCCAGTATTTGCAAAAATGCTGGATGGTGCAGTAGATGAATTCAAACGTAGAAATAAACAATGGAAGTCATTTGATGATATTACATTGTGCAATTCTATTCCTGCAAAGATGAGTGACATTGTAATTGATACTACATTACAACGTCCTCTGAATATTAGGCATGTTATAAAGATACTTGGCTACTTTAGTCAGAGTATGGTTATGCCTATACAGGTGTATAAAGAAGTTCCTCCAGGTGATGAATGGATAGCATGGGACGGACAACATACTGCTATTACTTTATACATTATTGCAACAAAAGTATTTGGACAACGTCCTGCAAGTGTTGAGATTCCAGTTGTAGAATATCCAGTAGAAAATAAGTTAGAGATAAGACGTAACTTTATTTTGTTAAATGGAGATGCAAAGGAACCTTTAGACTTTATTGACACATTCAAGCAAATGGTGTTTGGTGTGAGAGTCGATGGAGCAACAGATGAGGATTGGATTGATTCAGAACAAAAGCAACAATACTTTGAAAATGCAGGTTTGTTTGCTACAAACAATAAGTTTGGCGATGAAGATGAGAATGGTGCATTTACATTGTTAGCAGACACCTTAATGAGTAAAAGTTTAAGAAAGAGAAAACATCCAAACATTACTAAGATGTTTACTAGTTACTGGAGTTACTTGAATCAGGACAGACCTGTAAGACCTAAAGAAGCAAGGCAACTGTATGAATACTTTGATGCTTGTTATAACCAAGGTATAAAAGTAGATGATGATTACTGCAGAAAACTTGCAGACTTCACTAAAGAATACTTTGAAGCAGACTTTAGTGAGAATGGAATGTTTTGGGATAAGGTAAAACAAAGTTATTCAAATTGGTATCGAGGTGCTAACAAGCATAGCGATGATAAAAATGAGGATGGCGAAATTATAGTTAGAGGGTTTACTACAGAATGGCGTTGTGGCGGACCTTTCCTTATTGCACAAATTAAGAAAAGCACAGACTTAAAAACTCCAACATACTCTCCTAACAATGGGTATAGTGTATTGGATTTTGAATTATGGCAATAAGAGACCCAAACAAAGACAAGTTAAAATCTAACGCAGTCTTAAAAGAGCAACTCAACAAAAAGTGTTTGCTAGAGGATTGTGATAATACAATCAGTATATATGACGGTCCTGGTAGCAACACTTTATGTAGAGAACATCAATTGGAATGTGTCGAGTACGGCGGTATGGGTAAACCTGAAAGACCTTGGACATTTTATAGGACTATGGAATGTGCAAAGTGTGGATATAACCCAACTGAAGATCCTCAGTTTGAAGAAATAGATGATGAGTATCATAGAGTTCGTGTAATGCGAGCCATTATGCATGGTGACCATATACACCTAAAGAGCCAAGGTGGTGCTAATACGAAGGATAATATACAGACATTGTGTGTTAAATGCCATATGATAAAAACATACAAGGATAAGGATTACCTAGGTGCCAAACAAAGATAGACAAGAGATGGAGAACTTTTTAGAAGGTTCTGTAAATGAAGAACTAAAAGATTTGCAAGGAGCATTATTAGTATTGTGTGCTCCTTGCAATGATGATGCTGACTATGAGCATATGACTGAAGCGGCTGTACATAATGCTATAAAGCCTTTTACAAAATGGTTTGATAAGAATAGCATAGAGTATGAAATACGCATGAGTTATGGAAAACCACATGCTATGTATGGCATGGACTTTCCTCAGTTTAGTGTAAATGTGTGGATAAGACCTTTAGGCAAAAAGTTCACAGAGGAAGAAAGAATGATATTTGAGTTAAAATTTGCAAATAGATTTCCTATTCAAAGTTTACAAAAATATATGGAACAACTTTTTAAATAAAATAAATATACGATTAGCAATAAAGGAGATATGATATGGCTATTGAAATGACAATACCTTTGGTAAAATGGAACAAGAGAGCGATTCCTGAAGGTAAAACAGATTATGAGTGGATAGAAGAAGACTCAAAGGATTTGTTTGAAGGAAAACGGGTTGTGTTATTTTCACTACCAGGAGCATTTACTCCTACTTGTAGTAGCACACACTTACCAGGTTATGAAGCAAGGTATAATGAACTGCTTGAACAAGACATCGATGAAGTATATTGTTTGAGTGTAAATGATTCATTTGTAATGAATGCCTGGTTTGCAGACCAAGGTATAGTAAATGTTAAACCTATTGCAGACGGCAACGGTGAATTCACACGTCATATGGGTATGCTTGTTGAAAAATCAGCAGTATGCTTTGGATTAAGAAGCCAAAGATATTCTGCAGTTATTGACAATGGCAGAGTTGAAATGATATTCTGTGAGCAGGGCAAAGAAGATAACTTTGCTGGTGACCCATTTGAAGTAAGTGATGTAGACACAATGTTTTCTTATTTAGAAACTGCAAGAGATGTGAGACGAGAAGAAATAAAGCGATACGAAGAAGCACAAGCAGAATTTGAAGAAGCACAAGCAGAAGTAGATTCTGACAGCGATGAGTAATCTTACCCTTCCAACAATTGAACAAATAGGTGAAGTAGATACATCTGCATTAGTTTGGGACGACTTAATTGACGGACCACTAACACCAGAAGTTGCGGCAATTATAAAACTTTTAACAGACCAAATGGATTCTGGTGAACATATATCTTGTAGAGAAATGTATGCAGGTACAGGTAAAACTGCAACTTTTATTAAAGACAATGCAACTAACGGATTAAGTCTAAAAATTGTTACAGTAGATATGTTTGATGATTCATTCTTTGCTACATCAGATTATTTTTTAAATTGTACTAATCATGGCAATGTATATAAACTAGACATATCAGGTACAAGAGATATAGTATATGATGACGTGGGTAATCCTGTAACTGTAAATTTAATTGATCCTTTTAACTATGACCCACCTAATCATTATAGAACAATAGATTTAAACACAGAACCTGTTGCATTGACAAAAGCAGAATTAAGCAAGTTAGATGCTGTAACTGTTCCATTATCTTGTATTAAAAATGTAAATAATGAAGCATTAGGCCCTAGTGATGAAAAGTTTAAGCCTTCATTAGTAATTTACATGACTTGGCCCATATCCATAGGAAGTGCCGCACATGAAGAAGATGGATTGATACGAGAACTGTCAGGTGTAATAAAAAATTTACCAGTTAATGGCGTATTAGTAGTAACGTACTTTCATTTACCTAAAACAAATGTAGCATTTTGGCAGGCATATGAAGCCAACAAACTCTTAGGATACGAGTTTGAAGAAGTGTTTTGCAATGAAGTAAATGGTAATTTTAGTGTTGGACTAATAAAACGTACTGCATAAAACTCGTGTGTTTGCACAAAATAGATAAATAGTTGTGTTAAAAAATTATTTTATTGGAGTAAAACATGCCTAATATCACATTACCTACTGAAGTGGAAAGAGCCGCAGTAGATACATCCGCATTTACTTGGTCTGATTCTGATCCAGGTTCCTTAACTAAGGCTCACGGAGCATTATTAAAACTTATTTGCGACCAACTAGACGCAGGTGAATATGTGCAAGTTGTTTCCCCAGGAAGAGGAACAGGCAAAACTCCAAAATTTATTGTTCAAAATTGTACAAACGGTGCGGATCTTAAAGTTATTTTAAGAGATGCTTTTAATGATACAAGTAGTCAACCTAACAATCACAGAGCAAATGTAAAAACAGTATTAGGTTCAATTGATAATGTTTATCTACAAGAAATGCATGGCGTTGTTAATTGGGCAGGTGTTGGTAACACTGAAATAACAATTAAAAATAATGTTACAGATGCAGTAATTGATACAAAAGATGACGGCACAACATTAACTACACCATTTGTAAACATGTCAGATGAAGACATAGCCACAGAAGTTGCTAAAAATTTATATGACTTCCACACTAAAAATGATGTCTTAAACAAAGACGATGCTAAATTAGAAGATGGCAGTTCAGATTCAATACCATCAGATGTAATTGTATTTTGCCCATCACCAGCATTCTCAGGTTCATATACAGGAGCAAGTGGTGATGAAGAAACTAGAATTGATGCAGTTCTTAGAAAAGATATGAGTATGCAACTACATAGATTCTTTAATAAAATACCAGTTGGCGGTGTGCTTATATACGATAAAATTCACCTTAATGCAGTAAACTTAGCAGTATCAGATGCATTATCAAAGATTGATACTTCTAAATGGGACTCAGTAATTTATAATAATACAGAATCTGATAACACTGGTGCATACCAGTCAATGGCTATCAAGAAACTGGCTTAATACTTAAATCCATTCATAAATATTTGTATGAAACTCGCTATCACCGGAGTGGGTATTGTTTCGCCTTTAGGCAATAATCTCTTCGAAAACATACAAAATTTAAAGGCTCTACAAGTTCCAATTAGTGATTATAAACCACAAGGTCATTTTAGTGATTGGATTTTGAATGTAGAAAAAGCATTTCATTGTAACTATGAAGATGTTGATTTAGAAGATTTAATAAAAGCAAAAGATAAACGTTGGTTAGATCCTACTGTTATTACCAGCATGATTGCTGTAAATGAAGCAGTAGAAATGAGTGGCTTAGATTTTCCAGACAATACTCCAGTATTTGTGGGCACTATCAGAGGAGGTGCACCAAACCTAGCAAGGTATGGACAAATACTACATGAACAAAGACGCAAAGTACACCCCCAAATTTTATTAAGTAGTTCACACGAATACGTTAGTAATCACGTAAGTAGTCATTACAAATGGCATGGTGCCAGTATGGGTACAAGTGGTACATGTATTAGTGGAGTACAAGCATTAGACCTTGCCAAAAAGTATATGATGACAGAAGAATATACTTGTGCCGTTGTAGGTGCAACAGACTTTATGACTAGTTCTATGAGTACAATATACTTTCAACTGTTAGGAGCAATAAGTCCAACAGGTAGAAGTGTACCATGGGACGAAAGTAGAGATGGTTTTGTTATGGGCGAGGGTACAGTTTATCTGGTAGTTGAACCTTTAGAACTTGCTAGGGAGAGGGGAGCAAATATCAGATGGGTAGTAGATGGCATCGGGATAGCGAACGATGGTGCTCATGCTACCCAGCCTGATTTGGAAGGCACTGGTGCCAGGATTGCTATTGATAAAGCATTATCACAAGCAGGTACCAGTGCTGTAGACTATAATGTATTAAATGCTCATGCTACTAGTACACCATTTGGTGACCCTGTAGAATACAACGTGTTGAAAGATTATTTTCCAGAGGGAAGTCACTTGTACGGAAATAAAAGTCAAGTGGGCCATTTAATGGGTGCTAGTGGATTAGCAGAAGTAGTATTAGGTGCAGAAGCAATGAAGCAAGGATTTGTTCCTGCAAATGCAAATTTAGTAAAACCATTTACAGAAGATGGTTATTTTAATTTATTGTCTCAAATAGAAGAAAAAGAATACACAAGGCTGTTTAAAACTAGTTTTGGATTTGGTGGCAGAAGTGCCGCAGTGAGTGTAGTAGATGAAAGAGAAGTTTAAACATGCATTTATGGATTGTGCAGAAAGATTTGCACAATTAAGTAGTGCCAAACGAGCCCAAGTAGGTGCATGTATTGTTAAGGACAATAGAATTATTAGTATTGGTTACAACGGCATGCCTAGTGGTTGGACCAATGATTGCGAAACAACAGAAACTTGGAATGATATTCCTCACATGAGACAGGAATGGGAAAACCAAGGAGCAAAGTTCCATGATTCTCCACACGGTGCTACTTGGAGTAGATTAAGAACAAAACCAGAAGTATTACATGCAGAAACAAATGCTATTGCAAAAGTGGCACAAAGTAACGAAAACTGTAAAGATGCTACATTGTTTTGCACACATGAACCTTGTATGGATTGTGCAAAGTTAATATATCAATCGGGTATTAAAACAGTTATATTCAAACATACTTACAAAGCAGATAAAGGATCAGGTAGAGAATTTTTAGAAAAGAGTGGGTGTGTTGTGGAACATATAGAATGAAAGTAGAAAAAATTAGAGATGTTGCAGTTAAAATAGACTGTGACATTAGCAAACTTAGTGAACAAGACTATCAAGATATAAACGAAATTTATTTAGACAAACTTGTTATAGTATTTGAAAATCAGCCTTTTGAAACAATTCCTTTTACTAAACTTATTCACAAAATGGGTACCTTTGCAAATTGGGAGCAAATGTTATGGAATCAAGATGGTACTACAAGACCTAAAACAGAATTTATAGATCCTTTTACATTTGACGGAGAGGATAACAATTACCCTTTACAAAGAGTTACAGGCGAAACTACAGACAAAGGAATGGCTACAGGCATATTTGGTAATGGAGAATTGGACTGGCATAGCAACATGAATGGTGATATGGATAGAGCAAGAGGTGTTGCATTACAAGGTGCTTGGAATAGCGAAGAAACTCATACAGCATTTATGAATACTGTAAATGCATACAGAGACTTACCAGATGATATTAAAGAACGGTGTGAAGGAGTTGTGGGAGACTTTGAATATGCACCTGAAAATTGGGCAAAAGGTGTACCTATGCCACAACTAATGGCAATGAAAGGCTTTGGTATTGGTAACCATAAGTACCAAATGAACCTGTTACACGAAGCATTTAACGGTCAAAAGGGCCTATATTTTCACTTTCATAATAACTGTAGATTTCCTACAGATCCAGAACTTAAAAAAATTCTTAAAGAACATTGTTTTCAAGACAAATATGTCTACAATCATAAATGGCATCCAGGTGACATTGTTATAAGTGACCAAGTATTAACATTACACAAACGAGTAGAATGGGAACCTGAGATAATTGCAAAACGTGTCTTACATAGAATAACCTTCCATTATGACCGAATTATTGATAATTACTTTACAAAGTACACAAAAATAAAGGAGTCAAATACGTTAGAATACTAGTTGACATCAGTTAAAAAATAACGTATAATGTATCTATGAGTAAAAAGTCTAAGACACAAATGACTAAAGCAGAACTAATTGACCTTGCATACACATTGGAAAATAAGGTTAAAGAGTTAGAAGACCAAATAGAAACAATGCAAAATGATAGAATTGCATTAGATACTATTATTGCGGACCAAGATACTAGTATGATTATTAGTGGAATGAATGCAAGAATCAAAATGCTTGAAGATAAAATCTTAGATGTAGAGAGTAGGAAAGATTATGAATAAAGTATTTGTATATGGAACACTAAAAAGTGGCGGAGAAATTAGAGGACTTAATCAATTTGGTGAAGGTGCTAGTATTGTAGGAAAAGCAAAAACACAATATCCAGATTACGAGATGTCTGACCTAGGAGCATTTCCAGGAGTATTTCTAAATGGAAAATATCACATACAAGGTGAAGTATGGGAAGTCAGTGATGATGTAATGGAACAATTAGACGCCATTGAAGGGTATCCAGAATTTTATAACAAACAAATTGTACACACCACACAAGGAAAAGCATGGATGTATTTTTTACCAGACACAGGGTATGAACAATACAAAGGTGTAAGAGGCAATGACGTAACTGAAAATGGAGACACACTGGTATGGCGATAAATGACCACGTGAAGAATATTGCACAATGGCATCATGATAGAAATCTTATAGATGGATCAGATGATAAATCACAATTCGCTAAACTTATTCAAGAAGCAGGTGAATTATCTGATAATATCTGTAAAGGTAATGATATATCAGATGACATTGGTGATATGATTGTAGTATTGATTAATATAGCAGAAAGAAATAATCTTACTATAGATGAATGTTTAGCAAAAGCATGGGACGACATCAAAGACCGTAAAGGCAAAATGGTTGATGGTGTGTTTGTTAAAGAAGGAGACAGTTAATGGATACTTTGTTATTAATCATCCTGGGAGTTATTTTAGGGTGGTTCATTCCAAGACCCCGTTTTATAGGACCAATTGAAGAAAAGATATTAGGACCTATTAAAAACAGACTACCACAACATCTTAAGTGGTGGTAGAGTGATTGTACAAGTAATAGTAGACAAATCCTTACAAATAGGAGTTTCAGAAACACCTTGGGTTAATGATATAGACTTTAGTCATGCTACTGGTACTGTTACAGAAAGACTCTTTAATTTTTGGTATAAAGAACCAAGAAAATATACTACAATATTGCTTACAGAATTGCTGGGAAATATTGACCATAACGACACTAGTGCAATATACGAACTAAGCGATTTAGATTGGCATCTATTAAAAGACGAGCATAAAGTAAAGTTAGTTAAAGATAGAAATATTTTAATTTCAAATCCAAACGAAGCATTTTTATATGGATTTCAAAATTCCCACAAATATCATTTACAAGAAAATACAACTATAGATGTTAATGATGACTTTTTTAATATGTCAGAACTTGCTAGTAAGTTTGTTGTTGTATGGGATAATTTTGATACAACATGGAATGAAAAATACCCACACATTAATTTTGTAAGAACAGACGTATTTTTATTAGAAGCCATTGCTCATGTGGATAATGTTACAGATAGATGGATTAAAGATGTTAATGGCACTATAACAAATACAAGTAAAACAAAAGGCGGATCATTTAGAGACCATGCTCCTTGGATTGAAAAGATTTATAATTTTAGAGTAGGATATGAGCAGTTTATAGAAAAAAATTTATCTAACATCAATGATAAAAAGCATGACTTTGTGTGCTTGTTTGGTTTTCTAAAACCACATAGAGAAGACTTGTGGAACAAAATGCAAGTTGAAAACATGCAAGAATTTAATATAGTAGGATCCTATGATAAACGATTTCAAGATACTTTGTATGAACCTACAGAAACAAACAAGTTTGTAAGAGACAATAAAGAAATTTTAAATGATAGAAGTGTAGCATATGAATGGATTACAGATGCAAAAGTTTGGATATCAAATGAAACATGGTGGGAAGGCTGTAATTCTGGCATGAAGCATATTACTGAAAAAACATATAAAGCAATACAGTATGGGTTGCCCTTTATTGTAAATGGCAGTTATGGTTCTTTAGAGTTTTTAGAAGAATTAGGATTTAAAAGTTATAGAGATATCTTTGGTGATTATATAGTAGAAGATGACTTTATAAAAACAAATGAGAACATCATAGACATTATTAAAGACATGAATAATATTGTAGATAAAAATGAAAAATACTTAAGAGCATGTGCATTACATAATTGGCGAAGATTATTACAAATGAGTATAGACCAAAGATTAAATAGTGTTGAGGCACAAATATGGAATTAAAATTGATTACATATCTAATGATAAAACATGTTATTGCAGATTACTTCATGCAATACAGTTGGATGATAAAGGATAAAGGCAACTATGGTGCTTGGGGAGGATTAGCACATAGTGGGTGGCATGGTATTTTAACTACTGCCGTAATTACCTGGTTTGGATTTCCTATATTCTTTTCTATATTACTAGGTCTATTGGATAGTGTAATACATTATCACGTAGACTATGTAAAAAGTAACTTCTGGAAGACAAGGAAGTTAGGTCCTAGTGACCAAATGTATTGGGTAGCACATGGTGTTGACCAATTCCTACATTTTATGACATACGTTTTATTGGTGATTTTATGCAGATAGAAAGAGATATTAAATTAGATTATTCAGATGTACTATTACGTCCTAAGAGAAGTAGATTAGGAAGTAGAAAGAATGTCGAACTTAAAAGACAATATAAGTTCTTAAACAGTGGCAGAACATATGATGGCATTCCTATTATGGCGGCTAACATGCAAGGTGTTGGCACATTTAGAATGGCAGAAGAACTTATTAAAGTACCAATGTTTACATGTTTAGATAAAAACTATCAACCTGCAGACATTTGGGATTGGATTAACAATCATGTACATAAGCCTGACTTATGTAGAAACATAGCAGTAACAACAGGTATAACAGATGTAGACATTGAAAGAATTGATGCTACACTTAAACTGTCAAGAAGTATAGACTATGTTTGTTTAGATGTTGCTAATGGTTATAGTGAACGTTTTTTAGACTATGTAGCACGTTTTAGAGAGAAGTATCCTAACATAGTTATTATTGCAGGTAATGTTGTAACTGCTGATATAACAGAAGAACTATTACTAAAAGGAGCAGACATTGTTAAAGTTGGTATTGGGCCTGGTAGTGTTTGTACTACTCGTATTAAAACTGGAGTCGGATATCCTCAACTCTCCGCTGTCATGGAGTGTGCTGACGCGGCTCATGGACTTGGCGGTCATATCATTGCTGACGGTGGTTGTACTAGCCCTGGTGATGTAGCAAAGGCATTTGGTGCCGGTGCTGACTTCGTAATGCTAGGTGGCATGATGGCAGGAACAAAAGAAGGAATCGGACATGAAGTCCGTGATGGTGGTACAGTTGAATTTTTTGGTAGCAGTACCACAGTAGCACAGGAGGAATCAGGTGGAGTTCAAGAACATAGAACGAGCGAAGGAAGAGTTGTACGCATTCCTTACAAAGGGACCGTTAATGATGTGGTCACCGATATTTTGGGAGGGTTGCGTTCTGCTTGTACTTATGTTGGTGCTGATAAGTTGAAAAACTTGTCTAAATGCACAACCTTTGTACAAGTTAATGGTGGAAAAACTTATAACCCTGTATATGAAGGTTATCAAGTTTCCGAATAGGTGTTATGAGCGACAATGCACATAATGAAAGAATATATTATAACAGAGAAGGAATGATTATACCAGATAGTAAAAAAGCAGAACACATTATATGGGAACTAAAGTTTGAAATGAATAACCCTCGTAATGATGGTTGGACAGGTTCGGATATGAAGAAAAGGTTATGGGATATCAAAAATGCAGTTGATGAAGCATTAGTAGATGCGCCAACTTATTCAGGAGAAGAACCATATGAAGATATATACTTAATGAACAGATTAAAAGGTAAAGTATGAAATTAGGCATCATTGGTAAAGGCTTTGTAGGCTCAGCAGTAGCAAACGGCTTTGACCGTGATGTCGAACAGTTTGTGGTGGACCCACAATTTTCAGACAACACACTTGAACAACTTGTCGAGTTTGGGCCACCACTTCTTTTTATATGTGTACCAACACCCATAGCAGAAGATGGTGGTTGCGATACTACAATAGCAAAAGAAGTACTCACAGAGTTAGATATGCTTCATTACAAGGGAGTTTGTGTTATTAAGAGTACAATTATACCAGATTATTTACATGAATTTAAGAAGTGTTTTGACCTTAAAATAGTGTATAATCCAGAGTTTCTAACAGAATCAAATGCAGATGAAGACTTTAAAAACCCTCCATTTCAAGTGTTTGGAGGCAAATGGAAAGACTGTGAAGTAGTTGAAAAAGCATATCTAAGACATAGTTCTGTTAAGATAGTGCCTACATTCAAAGTAGATTTAACCACTGCAAGTTTATTAAAATACAGTATTAACAGTTGGTTAGCAACCAAAGTAATGTTTTTTAACGAATTAAAGACATTACATGAGTTAGGTACTAGTATGGTAAGTTGGGAACAATTCACAGATATGTTAAGCAGAGATGAACGTGTGGGTAAATCACACATGCAAGTACCAGGACCAGATGGTAAACAAGGTTTTGGTGGGCATTGTTTCCCAAAAGACACAGAAGCATTATTAAATTATGCTGACAAAAAGAACATCAAAATGAGTGTATTGCGTAAAGCAGTAAGTTCTAATAAAAAAATTAGAGATAATTAACAAATAATTTCACAATAATTAAGTAATTTCGGAGAAATTATTTAATCTATAACTTTAAATTTTCCTTAATTTTTACTAAATACTAGTAACAAAGTAATATAGAGTTAATAAAAAAACGTAGGATTAACCGTATTACACTAGAAATTAAGGAGTCATAAAATGGCACAAACTCAAAACGCAGGAGCGGCAGTAGCCGCAGGTCACGTAGGCGGTAAAGTAATCGCTGGAATCCAAATTGATTTCGGTGCTGACTGTTCAGCAAAATTGGCAGTTGGATCAGCCGTAGACGCAACAATGAAAGCAATCATGAACGAAGGCTTAACAGCATTCGCCATTGGTGCAGTTGACAACACAGGTGGAACTGGACAAGGACTTAAAGTTCTTTTCGAAGGTGAACACGGAACAGATACATATGATGGATCTAACAGTGAATCACTAGCGGCTCACTTGGAAGACGTTGTACAAGCATTAGGCACAGTTGACGGAGTCAACCTAGCAGGTGCGGCAATTACAGCATTTGACCTATAAGTCTTAAAACTTATTAAACAGAAGAAAGGTACCAAATGGTGCCTTTCTTTTTGAGTGAATGAAGTAAATAGTAACATGTGGAAGAAACTATTTTGGTACCTAGCAAAGAAACGAGGCACTGAAACATTAACTAATATATACACTGGGCAAGAATATATGCACAGGGTATTTTTAGGCAGACAAATATTTCAAGATGGAATTGCTGGTAAGTATGGTGCAGGAAGAGTTTGTTTCAATCTAATATTAGGCAGTGATTTACCTGTCGAACACAATCACCCCTGGGGATATTTTACACTCATACTGTCGGGAGGATACTATGAGGTAAGAGGAGAGGAGAGAAAGTGGAGAGGACCAGGCTGGTTTGCTTGGCGTTCACACAATGACTTCCATAGAGTTGAAATACCAGAAGGTGGATATGCTATGACACTTTTTATAAAAGGCAAACATGGCAAAATGGGGTCTTTCTTTTTAGATGAAGGAAAGCCTGTAAAGGATTTGAAATTTTGGCTAAGAAGAAAAGTTAGTCGAGATAAAATTGGAGCGATGATTAAAATAAAGTCGCCCGAGGAGATACAACGTGAACATGAAGGATAAAATATTAGACATTACTCCAGGGATGGAAGAAGATGTTGATAGTTGGTTTTTAGACAAACTGGAAACACATATTAACAATGGTCTTTATCCAAATGAAGGCGAACTAGCCGCAATCAAGCAAAGCATAGTAGATGATTTATCTGCATACTCTGACAAACATCAAATTGAAGATGTTGTTGTTGGAATGAGTGGAGGCGTTGATAGTGCCTTAACTGCCGCTTTGTTTAAAGAAGCAGGCTGGACAGTACATGGTGTAACAATGCCTATACATCAAAATCAAGAAGAAACTGACAGAGGACTGGAAAACATAGAAGCACTTGGATTAGAATCACATAGTTACGATTTAAGTGAACAGTTTGACAGTATGCAACAGTTTATTATAGATAAAGATGAATTAGAAGCAGGTACATATCGTGTACAACAAAGACAAGGTAACATCAGAGCAAGACTTAGAATGATTACTTTGTATAACCTTGCACATAAAGTTGCAGGGTGTGTTGGTAGTACTGATAACTTTAGTGAACTAGCCGCAGGGTTTTGGACACTACATGGTGACGTAGGTGATATTGCACCTATCCAATCTTTAAACAAAAGTTGGGAAGTTCCTATGTTAGCAAAGATGTTAGATGTACCACAAGCAACGGTAGAAGCAGTTCCAACTGACGGTTTAGGCATATCAAATAGTGATGCAGACCAACTAGGAATGAGTTACTTAGAGTTCGATATTGCCCTTTTTGAACTGCTATCTTTACCAAGATTAGATAAAAATACTGTTGAATTATATATAAATAGTATTACGGATTTAAAAGTTAATAAAAAAATTACACTTGTTGCAAATAGAATAGCAAGTACAACTTTTAAAAGATTTAACCCTTACAACTTAAATCATCCAATTTTTAATGATAGGTTTAATTTGTTAGAGACATTAGACAGGAGTTTATAAAATGGGATTTTTCGAATGGATAATCAGTTTTTTTAAGTCTGAAGAGCCTAAAGCAGTTGAACCTGTTAAGGCAAAAGCGAAAGCACCAGCGGCTCAACCTGCACCTGCAGAGAAAGTGACTAAGGCAAGTTTGTCAAAACTTACTAAAGCACAAATCGAAGAGAAAGGTAGAGAGTTTGGAGTTGAAGTAGACAGACGCAAAAAGAAAGACGATTTAGTCGCTGAAGTACTCAAAGCATCAAAGAAATAATCATTTCGATTCAAAAGTACCACAAAACTAAACACATGCTTTAACTTCTGATAAATAAGGTTGGAAGTTAAAGCAATCCGACTTCCACAACAGAGGTGTTGGCAACTGTCGGTGAAGATTGTGGTTACTATTTTCACATTACGAAGTTGAAAAAAGTTTAGGAACTTTTAACCCCTGAGCATTGTCCGTAAGGAAATGTGAACTGGAGTGCTATTTAATATAGACTACAGGAGTTCTAAGATGAGCAGTACAACGAGTAATGCGAAATCGATAATTCATATTGCAAAAGATAACTGGACAACCTTTAAAGAGAAGTATTGCCCTAGTGGACAACTATGTAATGACATAGCCACTTTAGGCAGTTTGGCATTTATGGTTTGGTTCATGTACGTTGCTATGGAACCGATACTTCGCTTTTAAAATTTAAAAATTTAAGAATTTTATATTCTCCCAAACAATTTTATGACGCACTCTTCGGAGTGCGTCTTTTTTTATGGTTGACAAATGATTTAAATTTGTTATAATATACCTATGAAACATCTAATCAAATGGATGAAAATATCCGCAGGTATTAATCTATACCTTTCCATTATTGCGACACTACTATTAATTGCACTTATGGTTGACATAGGATTAGATGGTTATTGGCGTGGTACAACAACTGTGATGTATGAGTCAGATCCAAGTCAATAAAGCAATAAAGAAATATGTACGTTCTGTACATATCCAATTAGCAACTGTAATTGGTTTACACATATTACTTGTTGCATATTATTATCCAATACAACTGCTTTATATAATTTTTGTTCCAGGAACATTTTTTATTATGTACAAATGGGTTGAGTTATGTTATCAGATAGAGCAATCCAATAGAGAAAATTTAATTACATTAATAAATGCTACAGAAAATGAAAGCACACGAAAAATCCTATTAGAAGAATTATGGTATGCAGACCTACATAGTTTAGGTGGCGAACCTGTATATAAAGACTCTTTAACCTATTGAAATATACAGTTATAATGATAAATATTACTGTTATATAGCAGTTGGCTTATAACATAAATCAGGAGAAGATATGGATAAACTTTATTCACTTCTTGCAATCCTTGGTTTAGTATTACTACCATCATGTGCCTCAGTTGGAGCAGTCATTGAAGGTGGAAAAGATTTCACAACAGGCGTAATAGATAGTTCTGTTAAAGGTGTTGCTACTGTAAGTACAGCAGTTTTAGAAGATGTATCAGACATTACAGCAACAGCGGCGAAAGTCTCTAGTGGTGTAATAGAAACTGTCAGTGACGAAATTGATAATCAAACCGACGAATTACAAGATAAAGAAACTCCGGAAAAAAAGGACTAAGCCATTCAGACAAGAATGGCATAGATGGTGATATAAAACTTTTAATAAAAGAATTAAAAAGGTATTGTAAAGCCAATCCTAAGGAGTGCTAATTATAAACATAATTACATAACTACAAAGAAAGGGGGTCTAATAAGGCCCCTTTTTTTATGGACTTAAAGATAAATACTGCTATAATAGAAATCTATTATGATTATGTAGGAGTAATTATGGGATGGTTAGCAGACTGTTCCGAAGGCGAACGTGCGGCTGTTTTAGCCAAGTTGGCTGGTAGGGCATATCTCAGTGAGCAAGAGTTAAAAGATGCTCAAAATCAAATTAAAATGAAACGCAAGAAAGCAGTTCTTGTAAAAGATGGCGATGCAGAAGCATGGGTGTTTTTTACAAGAGACGATGGTATTATTGTTTCATGTAGAGGCACAGAACCAACTAAGTTCAGTGACATACTAGCAGATTTAAAAACATATCCAGTAAGACATCCACGTAACGGTAGAGTACATGCAGGCTTTTATGAATACACTAATTTAATATTTGATGAAGTATTAGAAATTGTAAAAGCAAACAGAAAGAAACAGGAAAACGTATATGTTATTGGTCACAGTTTAGGTGGAGCAATGGCAGTATTAGTTGCAGAAGCATTAACACACGAAGGTATTCCAGTGAAGGAACTTAGAACTTATGGGCAACCGAGAGTAGGAAATAGATTGTTCCGTCAGCACCTAGAGGGTTGCGATATTGGTGCATACATTCGTTATGTTAATAACAACGATATTGTTCCTAGTGTACCACCTACGTGGTTATTATTTGTACATGGTGGTAAATTAATGTATATTAATCATCATGGAAAAATTAGAACTATGACTTATTGGCAAAGAGTAAAAGACCAATGGAGAGGTATTTGGGCGGCAATAAAACAATTCAAATTCTTTGATTTTGTATCGGATCATGCTATGCCTTTGTATGTAGAACGTGCAGGCATCATTGCTAAAGACGATAAATAGTAACATAGCATAGGAGATAGATATGTTAGATTATATAAAATCAAGAATTAAAGAGAGAACTAGTTGGGACGGCGGTGTTATTATTGCTGGTTCACTAGCAATAATTTTGTTCGGTGGCATAGTTAAAATTGCGGCATGGGCCGGTTTAGCATATGGTATTTGGACACTAATCAAGAAAGAGGATTAATAAATGTCAACTTTTGCACAAGAAAAAATGATGAGGGCTCACCTACTTTTAATAAGAGAAGGTGGCGATTATGCAGATTATTTTACTGAAGGCGCAAGTGGTATGTGGGCATTAACTAACGAATCAGATAAAGATGCCGCACAGGCATTGTTAGATGCCAAAGTTGCAAGTATGGGTTCAAACACTATTTTAAAAGGACTAGGTCCTGAAAACAATAGTGGAGAAGGCCCTAGTGATTTTGCAGAGTATCAAGCAATACATTATGATGATAGTGTTAGTGGTGCAGATTACAGAACATGGTTCTACAAAGATGTAGATGGTGATGCAAAATACTACAAAGCAGACAATGGCAATAGTGATTCTATTGTTGAAATTGTAGACTCAAGTGAAATATCAACACTTTTAACAGACAGTGGATTTGACCCTAGTCAACCGTAAACATGAAACTTTCAGAACTTTTAGAAGCAGTTAAGAAAAGTCGTCTTAACGCAAACGCCGGTGGCGGCGGAGGCGGAGGCGGCGGTGGCGGCGGTGGTGCTGGCGGCGGTGGAGCCGGCGGTGGCGGCGGTGCTGGAGCAGGAGGCTCAGG
>CETK01157695.1_pt1 | contig 38109 bp, 26 predicted proteins | sample 361431 | NCBI WGS metagenome assembly CETK01 (sample SAMEA2622452, study PRJEB7988) | marine metagenome | biome: marine biome (ENVO:00000447); feature: surface water layer (ENVO:00002042); material: "saline water (ENVO:00002010), including plankton (ENVO:xxxxxxxx)" | depth 5 m | reverse complement strand
GGAGACAGCCTATTTTCAAATTCAGCAAATTGGGTTGGTGGTTCAGTTCCTACATCAACTGATAAAATTAAGATACAAACGGTCAAGGGAGTTTTAATTCTTGATAATGATTATACTGTAAAACAAGTAATTGCGGCAAGGAAAGGTGTAGTTATTAAAAGTAGTAGAACATTTAATGTTGGATTAACAGCATCAGGTAATGCAAACTATATATTTAACAGCTCTGAATTGTCATTTAGTAACCAAAACGATCCTAATATATCAGTAAATGTTGGAGATAAGTTAGTATTTGATGCCACAAGTAATACTCTAGCAACACATCCATTTGCCATTGTATCTGAACTTTCAAGTTCTGGAGCTTATGATGCAAGTAAATTAGTTTCTGGAGTGACAAATAATGGAACGAAAGGGGATACTATTTCATGGGATTTAACTGGAGTTGCTGCTGGAACATATTACTATATCTGTACCTACCACAAAAATATGGTAGGTCAAATTACCGTTTCTCCTCAAAAATCTCTTACTATAACTGGTAACGGTAATGTTGGGCAACCGGTTCAAGCCAATGGAGACGATTCATCTGTTGACTTTCAGCTTCCAGTTATAATTAACACGACGGATACCCAAGGAAAATCATTTGCAACAAATGGAGCAAGAGCAAAAATATTTTTTAATTCATCATTAACAAACACCACTGCTACGTTATCATTCTCTAACCCAAATACGAAAGCTAACACTGCTCATCATATTAATGGTAAGTTCATTTCTAATAAATGGCTAAATGTCAATGCAAATACTAATGTTACTTTTGGAGACAATTCTGATTTTACTGAACACGCTAGCGCTTTAAGATTTATTGGTAATGCTGGAAATGGCAAATTAACTGTTAGCTCGGCTAAAAATAAATTTAAGACATCTGGAACTAAAATTATAGTAAATACTGGGGGTCATATGACAATAAATTCAGAGGATATTTTGAAGAGTACTATCCAGATTGATTCTGATAAAATTTTAAATTTGACGATAAATAGTAATCAGTCAAATGCTGGTTTAATAACTATGGCAGACTCTGCCAAGATTAATTTGAGTATTGACCCGAGTGTAACTTCTATTGCATTTGCTGACAACTCTTCATCAAGTTGGGGTAATGGCAAAATAATTGTTACTGGTTTTAAAGATGACGTAATTAGTTTTGGAAATAATGCAAGTGGTTTAACAACTAATCAATTATCAAAACTTGATATAGGTGGCACGGCATTAGAAATAGATGCATCTGGAAAAATTAAGTCAGAAGCTCCACCTGAGGTATCAGTATCAACTTTCACTAATGGGGGTGGAGATAAACTATGGTCTAATCCTTTAAATTGGAACAATGGAATTCCTAACGTCCCTACAGCAAAGGTAACCTTGAATGACTCTCTAATTCTTGATAAGGATGTATCTGTCGCTCAAATTAAGTTGGCAAATATTGATAAAGATGTTGCAGTAACATCTTCAAATAATGCATTACTTACTCTTACTGGATCAGGAGTGACTCAGCCAGTACAAAATAATGCACCAGATAGGTCTTTGACATTTGATATTAAAGTAGATCTAACATCTAATGATTTAGAAACAATTCAAATTAATGGTGGCGGAACAGCAAGTATCAATTTTGGATCAAAATCAGAACTATCTCTTGCCAGCGCAACAAAGTTTGTGGGTAAACTTAATAGATCTTTCTCATTTAATGGTACGTTAATTGGAGCGGGTGCTTTTCAAGTTGGTGACGATACAAATATAACTTTTGGAACTAGTTCAGATAATCTCGGCTACACTGGAGAATTCAAATACTTGGGAGCAAATGCTTTGATTACCGCGAATACGGCAGATGAGGGAACATTTATCTCAAATGGAGTATTTATTAGTCCAGGTGCAGCAACCAATCCAAAATTAATTTTGAATGGAGTCAATATATTCAAAGGTGATATCAATATTTCAGATAAAGACTTTACAATATTATTCAATGCAAACCAAGGCAGCGTTGGGGAGTTGACAATGGGTTCAGGCAATCTTAACCTAAGTCTTGACGCCTCAGTGTCTGAAGTTGCTTTTGCTGATAATTCATCTTCAAATTGGGGTGACGGAAAGGTTGTTATCAGTGGCTTCAAAGATAATGTTATCCGTTTCGGTACAAGTTCTAGTGGAATAACCTCTGAACAGTTAAATAAAATTGATATTGGTGGAACGGAAGTTGTAATTAATAGTTCAGGCAAGATTGCTGGAAAAGTAATATCTCAGTCAACCTTCACTAATGCTGGGGGAGATATGTTATGGTCAAATGTTAATAACTGGAGTAATGGAATACCTAATATATCTTCCGCAAAAGTAATTCTTAACGATTCGCTAATTATTGACAAAGATGTTGAGATAGCTCAAATTAAGTTGCCTGGAGGATTTGGGAGCGTTCATGTGTCTAGTATTGATAACAAATCTCTAACGTTGAATGGTACAGGAGTTAATGCAGTAATCCAAAATAATGGATCAAATGTTGACTTAAGATTTGAGCTTGATATCAAAATAAGATCAAATGATTCCATAGAAGCAATACAAGTAAATGCAGGTGGATCTTCAAGAATAATATTTAGAAAAGGTTCTTCTCTTGACTCAGATAGATTAATAAGTATAACTGCTGGAGGAGATAAATATGTCATGATAAACGACATTCTATCCTCAAGTGGTCTTTTTGGTGGAGGGGTAACAGTGATGCCTGGATCAAAACTCGTTTTTGGAGAAAATGCTTCAAATTATGATTATATGACTTATTTTACTCTTTTAGGTAATGCTGAATTAATATCTAGAATAGAAGAAGAAGATTTCTTTGTAAAAAGTGATTTTTACATCAAAAGTTTGGATAGAAATAACAAAGGGTTACCAAATGTTGTTACCATTGAAAACGGATATACGATGCGTGGAAGTCTTATGGTTGACAGTGTTGATTTAATACTTAACCTACATGCTAGCCAGCATATGGAAGTTATTGAATTGACTTCTGGTAATTTGATATTGAATCTTGACACTGCTGCTGAGTTTCCTGAAGTAACATTTTTACATGATGGCCTATACAGTTCAAATAACAGTAACAGATTTATAATTAATGGATTTAAAGAAAAAGTCTTCAGGTTTGGGTCGGATTCAACTGGTCTCTCATCTGAAAAATTAGCTCTCATCATGGCAGATAGTTCCTCTGTAGGAATAGATGGACAAGGTTACTTATATATAATAGTGGATTCAGATGGAGATGGAGTGATTGACTCAAAAGATTTATGTCCTAATACTCCTGTTGGTGAGTCAGTAGATTCTGACGGCTGTTCAAGTTCTCAGAAAGATTCTGATGGTGACGGTGTGACTGACAATCTAGATGCATGTCCAAATACATCAGCTGGAGCTACTGTTGACTCCTCGGGTTGTGAAATCCCGCTGTCTATAGAATTTTCTAATTTTATAAATAATGTTTATCCAATTCCAGCAGATAATATAGTTACAATAGAGTTAAAAGAAAACTTAGAAGTAATTGATATAAATGTTTTAGGAATTAATGGTATTACTACTAATAAATTGCCATTTGCTAAAAAGAGAAATAGACTAGATGTCAAAGTTTCAAATTTATCAGATGGTATTTATATTATGAACATTACTACTAATAAAGATATTCAAAAAGTAAAAGTTATAATCAAGAGGTAATTTAAGCTTAAGGTTTTTTTAATATAACTACATCGTCAAGAAAAAATCCAGGTAACATTGGATCCTTCAGAGGTTTATAAAATACAACCTTTGCTTTTGATATACCAGCTGGGACGGTAAATTCAATATTATTTTCAGTCCACTCATTAGTCTTTGGGACTTCATAATCAACAAATTTTTCTTCGTCCCCTTCATTATTTTTTATTACAGCATTAAAGGTATTTGTCGGGGTTATTTTCCACCTATGGAAAAAAGAGTAGCTATATGTTTTTCCCTCTTCAACGTCTATTATTTGAAATATTGATCCATCGTGTGGTTCAATTCTAGCTAAAAAGTTTCCTGTATTAGGATCTTGAACCGATGCATTGAGAACAGCATTCTTAAAACCACCCCATGGGCTTATAGATCCACTTTCAAATGTACCATTTTTTAGAAGATTTCCTGGGACTTCAGTAACCTCTTCTATAACAGGATCTTTACCTGATCCAGCGAGCATATTTGGTTTATAATTTGCATAATATTCTCCAAGTTCAGTCATACTTTCATCATCGTTATATAACCTAGATGAATACAGTCTTGGGTAATTAGGTGAACTTTCGGTTCCATTGAACCAAGCAAACCTATGAACATATTTTCTGTTATAAAGTTCAGGTAATAATGTTCTCATGGTACCAAGAATTTGTATAGGACTATATTTATTATTGTCAATCGAAGTTGCTTGATTATCAACTACAGCCATTTCAGTGATCCAAATCGGTTTATTATATTTATTATATGTTTCGTCTATCATATCCAAAAAGAGTTGAGGATTATTATTTAGGTATAGGTGTATACATATAAAATCAACTCTTAGATTATTTTGTTCAGCTTTCAACATAAATTCCTCTAGCCATCCATTTCTGAGTCCTGCTGGTGCTGGGCTTCCAAGAGGAACGCCTATTTCCTCTAGTTTAGGCCACAGAGCTATTGCCTCATCAACACTCATATGTGATTGTGTTTCTAAATCAGGTTCATTAAATCCTAAAACATGTCTAATTTGTCCAGTCTCTCTAAGATTTTTTAAATTTTCAAGTGCTTCATTATTCAAACTATTTTTTCCCCAAATCATTGGAACAAACTCAACACTATCAGGTATAGCTTCATTTAATTCTTTATTCCACGCATAATGCCAAAAAGGTTTTAATCTTGCAACTCTTGAGGACCAAGTTGGAATTTTATAACCCATACCGATACCTTTTTTATCTAAAACTTCTTCAGAAGTAATTATAGTAGAAACATTTCTAGATCTCTCTAATCTTACCATATCGATATTATCCTCTACACAACCAGTATGTGATAAAAGTAGTATTATGAAAAGATGACGTGTAATTATTTTTTTCATATTAATATCCTGGATTTTCAATTAGTTTTGGATTATCTGCAAGCCTACTTAACCCAAGAGCATAATAATAATTTCTTGGCGGATGAAGTCTAACTCCTCCAAGATCACCTGGAGCCATTTCAATTGTATATTTTTTGGTATTTGCATTATATCTGTAGTGAAGCCTGTGTCTTTGTTTATTATCAAGTTCTTCTACAGCTATCCTCCATCTTCTTAAATCCCAAAATGTATGTTCCTCAAATGCTAGTTCACATCTTCTTTCTTGCCTGATTTTATCTTGACTTACTTGACCAATAGAAAGAGAAGGCATCCCGGCTCTGTCTCTAAGATTATTTAAATTTGCTAACATGTCGCCATTAGGATCATTTAAGTAGAATGCTGCCTCTACATAGTTCAATATGATTTCACCAAGTCTAAAAATAATATAGTCAGTACTTGACCTTGTAGCATCAGGTGTTTCCGGATTAGTTCTTTTCCTTATCAATAATCCGGTAGCCATACTTCCAATATGTTTTGATGGTCCAGTTCTTGGCCACCCAGATAAAGATCCAGACATACTTCTATGAAAATGAACGGTTCCTCCCTTAAAAGATGACCCTGGATAAAAAATTGAAGCTTTCATTCTTGGATCTCTCATCTCGAAAAACCAATTAGGATCAATTTCAGTTGCATCGTCATATATAGATCTATCAAGCATACCACTTGTACCATCAGTAAAATCAAATTGTTCTAGTGTTTCAAGGTAAACGGTATAGTTTGAGCTCCAATTAAATCCAAATCCTGATGGCTGAGCAAGTGCATCCCACTGATGACTTTTACCTTCATCATAATCGTACTTCTCTGCAAAGATAACTTCAGGATTATTTGATTCATCTATGAAAAGATCACCAAAATTTTTAACTGGATCAGAATCTTTTCTGTATAAAGAAAATATACCCGACCTGATAATTTCTCTTGATGCTTCTAGAGATTTTTGGTAGTAGAAGTTAGTCTCAGAATTATTTATTCCAAGTAGCCCGTTCAACTGTTCAGTTCCAAAGTTTGCAATACTTGCTGCATAAAGCATTGATCTACTTTTTAGAGATAGTGCAGTCCATTTAGTTATTCTGCCATCTTGTTCTGTAAATGAAGGAAGATAGTTTACTATATCATCCATTTCTGATAAAATAAAATCATAAACTTCTTTCTCAGAGTTCCTAGCTCTAAACAGCTCGTCTCTTGTACCTTGAACAGGTATTATATCAGTAACAATAGGTACTCCCCCAAATCTTTTTACCATTTCGAAATATGCATGAGCCCTTATAAATCTTGCTTCAGAAACTCTTGAGTTAATAAAGTCTGAAGATAACCTTTCAGACTCAGGAAGTTTGGTAATTAATTGATTACATTCTCTAATCAATCTGTAATCATAGTAATCCAAAATCTTACCTGTAAGACCATTTTCATTATAATCAACATCTACGACTTGTGTATAGGGGATTTGCCATGATACGCCATAATTTCTTGACTCACCACCATATGAAGAAATTAACCCCATATTTAAATTTCCATTCCCACTTTTTATATGAAATTGGGCTCGATCGTATAGATCAAATAGAAATGCATCAGCTAGAACTGGATCATCAAAAACAAGTTCATCAGAAATTATATCAGTTCTGGTAAGATCAAATGGATCAGAGCATCCGACTTGGAATAATAAAAATAAAATAAGATATATTTTGTTCGAGTTCATATTAAAAAGTCATTTTAATTCCAGCTGTAAAAGATCTTGTTATTGGGTAACGTCTTGTTGTCTGCGTATTCGGATCAAACTCCGGATCGAATGAGTTTTTATATATTCCGAGATTTGTTAGGGTAAAAATATTTTCTGTAGATAGGTATAATTGAGTAGAATTTAATCCAATTTTGGAAATTATATTGTTAGGAATATTATAGGATAAATTAATATTTTTAAGTCTAAGATATCTAACATCTCTCAGCCAAAAATCTGAAACCCTAGAATTATTGGTACTAGCTGAAAAACTTGATGCTGGTAGTATAGCATCTGGATTAATGTTTATAGATGGATCATCTGGATGAGGTTGCCATGCATATTTGTAGTGGTAAGATAAAGGAATTGATCCGTTACTAAACATTGTCGCAGCAGGACCATTTATATAAATACTAAATTTTGATGAACCTTGTAATAATACTGATAATTGAAAATTTTTATATGATGCTCTAAGATTCATTCCAAAGTTCATTTCTGGCATTCCACCAGCAAAACCAATTACACCTTGGTCTCTAAAGTTTATAGTATCGTTACCATCAAGATCTTTATATTTAATATCTCCAGGATTTAAAAGAAGGTTTCCATTACCGTCTTGAATGACTTGGTGATTATTGATCTCATCTTGGCTCATAAAAATTCCATCAGAAAAATATCCAAACCTTCTATTTACCCATTCTCCTTCTCTCCCATAAATTCTTTTATAGTCTAAATCTTCAAAATCCTCAATATCTTTTCTGACTACAAATTTCTCTTTTCCAATTGAAAAGTTTGGGGCTATATCGATTTTCAAATCTCCGATTTTTTGCTGATAAACTGCAGATAATTCTATCCCTCGATCATCACTAATGTTAATATTAGTTAGAGGAAGATCATAACCTCCCTCATCAGCAACTGCTTGATTGTCATTACTTAGAATATTTTCTCTTTTTCTATAAAAAAAGTCAGTTTCAACCTGCAATTGACCTTTAAAAAATGTTGCTTCTAAACCAAGATTATACATTGTCATCTTCTCCCAAGTAAGAAATGGATTTACCTCACCCAAAGTTCTAATGGTTGTTTCTGAAATGTTATCACCAAATAAATATGTTGTATTTGTTTCGTAACCGGTTAGGTAGTCAAATCCACTTATGCCATTAGCAGAGTCATCTCCTAACTGGGAATATGATGTTCTTAATTTTAGGGTTGTATTTTGATTTCCCTGGAAGAAGGGTTCTTCAGATAGTATCCAACCAAAAGAAAGACTAGGAAAATAACCCCATCTTGTATCAGGTGCAAAAAGAACATTTCCATCTGCCCTAAAAGTTGACTCAATTATATACCTATCCTTAAATCTATAATTAATTCTTGCAACTGCACTTTTCCTTCCTATGTCAGGACCAGATGATCCATTATTGGTTTGTTCATTTTCTGAACCTATAAAAAGTTCAGGAATTGATGTTGTGAATAGGTCCCTTCTTGTAGCAGAAAACATACTATATTTTCTTGTAGTTTTTTCAGCCAACATTAAAACTTTTAAATTATGATCACCAAAAGTCTTAATATATTCAGCTGATATTAGAGGGTAAATCATGGTTCTCCTATACTGCGCATCCGAAACAGATGAAATTCCATTACCTACTCCTTCTAAAAATAATTCATCACCATTTTGTCTATAAACATTATATGGTTTTCTAAAAGTTTTTTCTGATCTGTCTAATAAAGTTAAATTAATATCTGTCCCAAAAGTAAGTCCATCAACTCCGGGAACTTTATATTTAAATCCAATCTTTCCTCGGAAAGTATTATCAAGCCTATCATATGTACCAAATATACTCCTATCTGACCTTGCGATAGGATTTCTATTTCCTGTAGTTGAACCTGAGTATGACACTGATGACACCGAGGGGTCAGGGACTTTAATATTATCTGATAACGTAGTAGGATAGATTGGTTGAGCTGTAGAGAGATCAATCCAAATATTTGAAAGAGCAGTTTTAGATGGCCTCTCTCTTATATCTTGTCTATAAGATAGATCTACAAAAAAATTAATTTTTTCATTTATTTTAATATCAATATTAGATCTTGTATTATATCTTTTGTAATCAAAGTCTCTTGAATTAAAGAAGCTTTCCTGATCAACAAATCCAAAAGACGTAAAGTATTTCACGTTTTCATTTCCCCCGGAAACACTTAGGTTGTGTTGGTGCATGGGAGCATTATTTTTAATTAGTGCATCCACCCAATTTCCACCTTCATAACCTTGAATTTTATTGCTGTAATTTTCTACATCAAGCTCAGTAAATGTCGCATTTGCGTCATTGAAATCATTAAGATTGGCTTCTCTTACTAATTCAACATATTGAGATGCACTTACATGATCAAGAAATGCAGTTGCCGATTGTAATGTTAAGTTACTTGAATATGATATTTTAGGTTTTCCACTTTGACCTCTTTTTGTTGTAACTAAAACAACACCGTTACCTGCTCTTGCTCCATAAACTGCTGCAGAGGCATCTTTTAAGACACTTATACTTTCTATGTCATTCTGATCAATTCTAGAAAAATCCATTTGTACTCCGTCTACTAGTATGAGTGGTGCCTCGCTAAAACTTCGAATTCTAATCTGAGTATTTTCACCTCCTGGTAAACCTGAATTCTGTCTAGTCATAACACCAGGTACTCTCCCTGCTAAAAGATTTGAGGAGTTTGCAACTGGTACAAGAGTTAATTCTTCATTTTTTATTGTGGCAACGCTACCAGTTAAATTAATTTTTTGTTCTGAACCATAACCAACAACAATCACCTCTTTTAAGGTTTCAACATCAGGTTCAAGGTTTATTGAGAATGAATTTTTACCAGTTACTGATATTTCTTGCTTTTCGTATCCTGAGAATGATATTTCTATTATGTCATTTTCATCAACATCAAGTTGAAAGTTTCCTTCAATGTCAGTTACTGTTCCCTTTGTAGTACCTTTAATAATTATCGTAGCACCAGGTAACCCTTCATTATTTTCATCTGAGACTTTGCCATTTATAACTTTATCTTGGGCATTAAGATTGTTAATAATTGTTGAAAAAAGAAGAAGAAAAATAAGTCTCATTGACTTTTAACTAATTAAAAATAAATATTAGTAAAAATATGGCTTAATTTTTAAAAATAGGATTATAATATGGTTTTGATTACAGAATGTTAAAAGATTCTTCTTTTATTTTTTCAAGATTAGTCTTCATTTTTATGGTATTGCTTTGTATATCAAAATCATTACATTTTGAAGCAATTGTATTTATTTCTCTACCTAGCTCTTGTGATATAAAATTTATTTTTTTACCATGAGGTCCTCTCTCGTTTATTGTTTTCTTAAATAGTGAGATGTGTTTAGTTAGTCTAGTAATTTCTTCATTGATATCAATTTTATCAAGAAAGTAAAATATTTCTTGTTCTAATCTCAGCTCATCTATTTTTAGAGATTTAAGTTTATTAAGCTGAGATTCTATTTTTTTTCTTTTTTCTATAGCTCTTTTTTTATCTAATTTTTTTATAAGATTTAAGGATTTAGATATTTCATTGATATTTTTTAAGAGATCTTTTTTAATGGACTTTCCTTCGTCAAATCTAGAATTCATACATTTTTCTACTGCATTAATTACATTATCAAGGATATTTTTTTTTGATATTTTGATGTTTGGAACGTTTTGTTTCTTTTCATAAATAAGGAATGTATTATTTAGTATTGTCTCGTCACTTATTTTAATAGAATCAACCATACCCTTAATTTGTTTAAAAAGTTTATTGAACTCTTTTTTGTCAATCTTATTCTGATCATTTTTTGAGTTCAATAAGTTAATTCCTACTTCTACTTTTCCTCTTTCTATTTTATCCTTGACGAGTTTTCGTATCTCTTTTTCAGGAATTATAGAATCAAGATTTGATTTAATATTTAAATCTAAAAATTTAGAGTTAATACTTTTAACTTCAAATTCTAATATAGAACCTTCATATTTTGAGGAAAACAAACCATAACCTGTCATCGACTGCATATTTCCTTATTTAAAAACTATATCCTATTGATAGATGGAATTTTGTTTGACCTAATCTATAATCTTCAATTGGTTTTGCTACGTCTAATTTAATAAAGTAGTCCATAATAAAAGACCTTATTCCAAATCCATAACTCGCTAACCAGGGATTCTTTGAATTTTCAATTTCTGCTTGAAAAACTGAACCTGGTTCTCTTATATACCATGTATTTACATCATTTTTAGAGCTAAAAGGAGAGTTTATATTCCAAGATGAACCTAAATCAAAAAATCCTATTAGTTGTAAATTATTTAGGAACTTACTTGTAATACTTTTACCAATAACTGTTTTAATCAATGGTATTTTTATTTCAGTATTTAAAACTAAAGCCTTATAGCCGTCAAATTTTTTTAAGTTATATCCTCTTAAATTTAAATACTTACTATATAAAAAATTGGTGTTATTATTTCCATTATAGACTGCAAGAGGATCGTTAATGCCCTTATCTTCTTTTGTATTTATAATTGAATTTTGAATTCCACCAACTAAGTATTTAAAAGGATTGTTTCCATAAGAATTTCCATAAAAAATTCTGGATGATAAAATTATGTTATTCACTATTTTTTGATGATGAATAAAATCAATTGAAAAATCTTTGAAATTGTTATTTTCATTTGCTTTACTAATATAATTACCTAGAGATACTTTAATTTTTGAACCTGTCTCAAGATTCATTCCAATTTTATTGGTATTGTCATAAAGAACATTCACAAAATATCCTGTAAACTTAGTCTTTTCGTAGAAAGTGAATGGTGGTGGAGATGAATTTAAAACTCTATAATCCAGGTCATAAAATTTATTGATTGAGATAAAAGGTGAAACCTCAAACCTTAAAAACTTATTAATTGGGTAGGAGACATTTAAACTAAGTTTATTCATTGAATATTTGTGATAAATATAATTTTGATTATCCTCAGGATAAACAATATTTCTGTTAAATGATAACTTAAAATCTAGTCTGTATTTAAGGAAGGAATATTCAGTAAAGACATCAGAACTTTTTAGGCTGGACAAAGGTAGAAATGCACTTGCATACAAGTTATGATTTTCAAAAAGTTCAATAAAATCTGTTTCAATTTGAGTGCCAAAACCTTCGAATGGATCAACTAAAACAAATGTGTTGAAGTTATTTTTTATAAATGAATATTTATAATCATAGGGTAGTTTAATATTTTTATTTTGACTAAACCTTTGGAGATTATTCAATACTGAATTGTTTTTATTATCATCTTCAAATCTAAAATCTTCAGTATCAGAAAAATCTTTTTTCTTTCTTATCTCTTCCTCTTCTCTTTTTTCATTTGCTTTCTTAATATTATTTAAGGATTGTAAATATTCTACCCTCTTTGTTTGAGGTCCAAAAGAGGAAAGGTCTATATCTAAGTCATCTAAATAATGTACTTTTTTTTCTCCATTATTGAGATAACTAAAACTAAGAATTTTATTATTAATGTTAAAATCATAGTTCTCAATATTAGAATTAAGATTAGTTATTTGCTTATGTGTTCTTCCAATCTCATGACTATATAGATTGTATATACCTTTTCTGTCACTAAGGTACACTATTTTATTTTTTGTGATAGGTTGAGCTTGAATGTTGATACTCTCCGAATTAGTAATTTTTTCTAGTTTGTTCTGGGTTGAATCAAGATTGTATATAAATAAGTTATAATATTCGTAATCAAATGGATCTGAACTTTCATCTAAGTTGTCACTCAGTCTGTTAGAGCTAAAGATTATTGATGTTGAATTCGGAAAAAAATGAGGATGAATATCGTCGTATACATCATCAGTAATCTTTTTCAAACTATTAGATGAAGCGCTAAGTAAATAGATATCTTTTTGACTATCTATACTCCCACTTATTGCAATTAAGGTTTTGTTAGTATTATAAGAAAATCCATTTATTTTATCGAATTTGGATACGTCCTTATAACTCTTTCTCTTATTAAGAGTATTGTAGACTACTATTGTATTCTTTCCATTTATTTCTTTAAGGTAAGATACTGTGAGCTCATCAATCCAGTTTATATAATAGACTGCTTTATTTCCTCTTAATTTTACTTTTTCTAAACTTTTAGACTTTTTTGTTTTGGTATCATAAAGTATTAGGTTAGAGACATTATTTTTATTTGAATTGAACGCAATTAAATCTCCGTTTTGATTAGACTTTATCTCTTCAATATTTTTAAATTTTAGGTTTAATTCTAGATTTTTATTCGAATCATTTTTTAAATTTTTAAACCTGTTATTTATAGATTCAGAATAATAGTTGGCCCAATTTATTATAAAGTCTTCAAAGCTTATTCCAAGGGCACTTGAGATAGCTCTTTCAGGATTTCTAATTATTTTAGAAAGGTTAAGGATGTTTGATATATTAGATTTTCCATATTGAATGGATATGTAGTTCCACATGCTTTGGCCTATATATTCAGACTGGTTATTATTAATATTTTTGATTTTCTTCTGATCTGTGAGTAGAAAGTAGTCTCTCAAAATGTTATCCATTTCAATGTCCCACCCATATGCAAGGTACCTTGCTGCACCTTCTGAAAACCATTTTGGGATTGTGGTAAATGAAGCTTTACCAAATCTTTTTGAAAAGCTCATGTTACCTTTCATAAGATCTGAAATCAAAACTTTAGATATTTCAAAGTTTAAATCTCTTTTAAAAGCTGAAATATTATTTTGAAAAGCTACCTTAAATTGTATTTTGTTATTAAAGTTTGAGTTAGTGTTCAAGAATAAATCATTTTCGTTTATTCCTATATTTGATTGCTTCATATCAATCAAAGAATTGTAGATAAAAATTTTAGTTTTTTTAAAGGGTTGGTGACCTACATTTGAAGATAATTTTGAAAAATTTTCTTCGATATGATCCAACGCGATATTTGCTATATTTTCGCTTCCATCATTAAAATAGAGTTCAAAGTTATTAGAGTAAATAACTTTCCATTTGAAATTTTTATATTGTATTCCATTCTTACCAATTTCATTGTAGAAACTGCTTTGTGATAATCCTATAAAAGATTGGAGCAAAAGAAAATAAGTTATTAAAATCCTCATATTAAAGTTACGATCTGAATCTATCTATGTTTATTTCATCATCTATATTTTCGTTATTATTTATGAAATTAAATAATTTTTTTGCGCAGTATGGGGCTTGACTAACCCCTTTTGAACCCATTGCATTAATGATATACATTCTTTTATTATGTTTATGTCTTCCTATAATAGGTCTCCTATCATTTGAGGCGGATCTAATGCCAAACATAGATTTTATTAGTGTAAAATTATCTTCAAATTTCTGTTTTGTCTTTGATATTAATTCGTCAGGACCTTCATCAATTACATTTTGATAATATGTTGATCCAATATGAAATTCATTTTTATTTGTGGGTAAAATATTTATTCCTTTATTTATGATGAGACTTGTTTTATTTTCACATTTAATTAAAATACTATTTCCTGAAACACTGTTTAATTTTATTTGATTAAACGATTTAATATTCTTTTCATCAATCCCTGTACACATAATTATATTTCTAAACTTTTTATTCTTGTAAGAAAAGAAATCATTACTTATTCCTAAATCTTCACTTTTAAATGTATCATGGAAATAACGGTTGTTCTTCTTAAAATATTTTTTAGATTTCAACAAATATTTTTTAACATCTACATAACCACTGCCTTTTGTTAAAACACCGACCTCATTAATTTCTTTTATGAATTTTAGATATCTGTTGGACGATAATCTCACATTCCACTCATTATTATCACTGCTATTTTTAAAAGGCCTAAAAATATTCTTTTTATGAAGAATATTAACATTTAATTTATTTTCTACATCTGTGTAAAATTCATTCAATTCATTTAATAGATTATTGTAGTTCCAGGAAATATTGAATTTTCTTCCGGTAATAGGGTTGTAGATTCCAAGAGCTGCTTTAGAGGCAGTGACGCTTTTTTCATTATCAATAATTATAAATGATTGTTTTGCAAAATATGCTCTCCATGCAAAAGAAGTTCCACTAATTCCTTGACCCACTATTAGATAGTCTATTTTTTTCATCAATTTTTTAATATCACATTAATATTCCAAATTTGCATATAATTATCAATATGATACAGATAAAGTCATTTACATTTAATGATTTCCAAGAAAATACATACATAATTAGTCGTAACAATCAATGTGTTATAATTGATCCTGGAAATTATTATGATAATGAAAATATAGAAATTAAAAACTTTATTGATTCTAAAAACTTTATTGTTAATTGTATTTTATTAACACATTGTCATATTGACCATATTCTTGGAATAAAATATCTTCAAGACATATTTAACGTAGACGTATTCATTCCAGCTGGTGAAGAAGAAATGTATAAATCAAGTCAAAATATTGCTGTCTTATATGGTCTTAATTCATATAATCATTTTGAAGGTGTTAAGTTATTAGGCTCTGAAAATAAGCTATCTTTTGGTGATATTAATTTTGATGTTTTAAATGTTCCCGGACATTCACAGGATCATCGTGCCTTTTTGTTGAAAGATGAGAAAGCATGTCTAAGTGGAGATGTTTTATTTAAGAATTCTATCGGTAGAACTGATTTACCTGGGGGTGATTATGACACATTAATTAAGAGTATTAAAAATACTTTATTTTTAGTAGGGGATGATGTTACTATATATCCAGGTCATGGTCCTTTAACTCTTCTCAAAGATGAAATTGAACAAAATCCGTTTTTAAATTGAAATTTTTAATACCAAATCTATTTACATCTATAAATATATGTTCAGGAATTCTTTCCATTTTATTTATGTTATCGGATAAACAAAATTATTCTTATTATTTATTCTTTATATGTTTGATTTCTGACTATTTAGACGGTTTTTTTGCAAAAAAATTAAATGCAACCACAAATTTTGGTAAACAGTTCGATTCTTTAGCAGATCTGATCTCATTTGGTACATTTCCATCTGTTATAGCTTATTTATGGCTTGATCAGTTTACAACATTAAATTTTTTAAAGTATACATCTGTATTAATATTATTATTTTCAGCTTACCGATTAGCAAAGTTTAATAGTGACGATACTCAAAAATATGATTTTAAGGGTTTACCAACTCCAGCAAATGCAACACTGTTTTTCTCTCTTTATTTTTCAAATTATTATCCTTTTGATTTTCTAAATCAATATTCTATGATTTTAATAATATTTTCCTCTTCATTTTTGATGATTTCTGACTTAAATTTTTTTTCACTTAAATTTTCAAACTATAGCCTTAAAGATAATATTGAAAAGTATTTAATTATTTTCATATCATTACTGATTTTGATTTTCATTGGAATTCAGTCGTTGTATATTATAGTTCTTGTGTATATCTTAATCTCACTCTTTACGTCTCTATTTAAGATTTTTTCAAAACATAATATTTAGTAATAATTTGAGTTAATACATAAGCTTAGATGAAACATGTTACACTAATTATTTATTTTTTAATTTTTAATTCTATCATATTAAAATCCAATAATTCGATATTAAGTGATGGTAAATGGATTAAGATTGGAGTTACTGAATCTGGTGTATATAAAATTGATAAAAATTTTTTTTTAGATAATGATTTGAGTATAGAAAATATTGATCCAAATAGAATTCAAATTTTTGGTTCGGGTTATAATGGCTCACTTCCTCAGATCAACTATAAATCAAATTTAATTCAACCTGTTGAGTTAGAGTCTTCATTCCATGGGAATGATGATAATTATTTTGATGATGGTGAGTATTTATATTTTTTTCTTAATTCTTCAGACAGGGTTTATTTTGACACAATAAATAATGTAATGTCTTCTCAAAAAAACATTTACAGTGACACCTCATACTATCTTATCAGTTACAATTTAAATGAAAGAAAAAAAATTAATGAAAGAATTTTAACATCAACTTATGACAGCACTACCTCTGTAGCAAATAATTTTTTTCATTATGAAAATGATTTTTATAGTATAATTCAATCTGGCAGGGAGTGGTTTGGAAGTATATTTTCTTCTGGTGAATCTCAAAATATAGATTTATTTGAGATCCAGGATGATTCGAGAATAGATTTGGAGATATCTCTAATCTCAAGATCTACTGTCGAGTCATCATTCTCAATTTTTTTTAATGAACAGCTAGTATCAAAAAAAGATATGGGATTAATAAAAGATAAAATCTATGGAGAAAAATATAAAAAGGAGATCGCAAAGTATTCTTTTAATGGAAATACAAATAATAATAATTTAATTAATCTAAAGTACGAAGGTTTGGCATCTGCTATATCTTACCTAGATTATATAAAATTAAATTCATTAATCCCTTTAAATTATAAAAATGAACAAATAAGATTTTACATAAAACCAAGTCAAAATAATTTAAATATTCGCCAAAATATCAATTCCTCAAATCAGATCTCTGTTTGGGATATTACAGATCCATATAAAATTTCTGAACATGAAATTACTAAGTCCAATGACTCTGATTATTTTTTTACATATTCTAATAAAAAATTTCAAAATAAAATAGCTTTTAGAAAGGAGGCATTAGATTATCCACGATTTATTAAAGTCTTAGAAAACTCGGATATTTTAGATCACAATAATCCGGATTTATTAATAATTACTCATAAAAAATTTATAAAACAGGCTGAAAGGCTAAAAAAATTAAGAGAAAGTAAAGATTTATTGAATGTAGAAATACAGACGGTAGATGATGTTTATAATCAATTCTCATCCGGTAATTTGGACGTTTCATCAATCAGAAACTACATAAAATATGTTTACAATACCTCTTCTAAAAATTTAAAATATGTGCTTTTATTTGGTGACTGCTCTTATGATTATAAACATAGAGTTCCTAATAACACAAATTTAATTCCTATTTACCAATCATATAATTCATCAAATAATATTTACAGTTTTGCATCTGACGACTACTATGGATTTTTAGATAACGATGAGGGAGTTTGGCTTGAATCTACATCTGGTGATCATGATCTAGAGGTAAGTATTGGTAGAATACCTAGTAGAAATAAAGATGAGGCTAAGGAATACGTAGATAAATTAGTTAGGTATTCTCAGGAAAGAAATTTATTAGGTGATTGGAAAAAAAATATATACCTAGTTGCCGATGATGGAGATGGTAATGTTCATCAAAATGATGCGGAAACACATTTTGATTATTTAAATGAATTTGCAGGTGAATATGATATTAAGAAAATATATCTTGATAACTATGAACAGAAGTTGGTAGATGGTGTAATTGTATCTGAGGAAGCTAGAAACAAATTAAATAATGCAATAGAGAATGGCTCTCTGATTCTAAATTATATTGGCCATGGTAATGAATTCCTTTGGACAGAGGAAAAAATATTAGATGAAAATTCAATTTATAGTTGGGAAAATAGAGTTAAGTTGCCATTAATCATAACTGCAACATGTGAATTTGGAAAGTTTGACGATCCTCTCATAACTTCAGGAGGTGAGATGTTGCTCAATAAAGGTAATGGAGGTGCAATTGCATTATTAACGACTACTAGACCGGTTTTTTCTCAAACAAACTTTAGATTAAATAATCAGTTTTATAGGAATGTTTTCAAGAAAGAAAATGGAAATCATCTAAGATTAGGCGATATTTTTAAGTTCACAAAGAATAACAGTTTAAGTGGTCCAATTAACAGAAATTTTTCTTTGCTAGGAGACCCGTCATTACTTTTAATTTATCCAAAGTATAATATTGAAATTGATAAACTTGATACACTTTCTGCTACCAGTGAGGTAAAGGTTAGTGGCAGAATTGTTAATGATCAAGGAGAATTACAAGAATCTTTTAACGGAAACTTATACGTTAACATCTTTGATAAAATAAATAATAAAAAAACTCTAGGGGATGAAAGTGAGCCTTATTCTTATAGGGAATGGGATAAAAACATTTTTAACGGTTTTTCATCAATTAGTGATGGAATATTCGATTTTCAATTTCTAGTATCAAAAAATATTAATTATCAATACGGCGAAGGCAAAATATCTCTTTTTGCTGTTGATTCATTAGACAATACTGAGGCATCATCATACTCTAATTTCACGATTGGAGGGACAAGTAAGGATTATGCTGCTGATGAATTACCTCCTGATCTGTCAGTATACGTTGATAATTATAATTTTAATTCTGGTGATAAAGTCTCGAGAAATCCATTATTGCTTGTTGATATCTTTGATAACAGCGGTATTAATATTACTGATAATAATGAATTCATTATACCTCACGCAATACTTGATGATAGCATTTACATACCTCTCAGAATGTATTTTTCTCAGGTAAAAGATTCCTACAAAAGAGGAAAAATAATTTTTCCTTTAGAAGATATTTCACTCGGTAAACATAGAATACAAATTAAAGTCTCAGATAATTACAATAATATATCTACAAAGGAAGTTGTATTCATTATTGATAATAATTTTAAAGAAAATATTACAGAATTAATGAATTATCCTAATCCATTTAATGAAACAACAACATTTAAGTTTAATAATGGTTATGAGGGAGAACCTATTGAAATGTCTCTCAATATTTATGATTTACGAGGAAAAATTGTTTATTCTATTGAAAAGGATTATGAGGTTTCACCACCTGTTATTGATAATTTATCTTGGAACGGAAAAGATTTAAATGGTTATGCTTTGTCTCAAGGGATCTATATATATAAATTACATGTCCGAAATAAATCAAATAATAGGACAGAAATTATTCATAGTAAATTATTAAAACTGAGATGATAAGATTGACATTAATTTTCCTTTTATTTTCTCTACCTAGCTTTTCTCAGGTATCAATGTTAAGTGGTCAAGATACTGCTAGGAGACCAATTGTTACAGCTGTTCCGTTTTTGATGATATCTCCAGACTCAAGGGGATCAGCAATGGGTGAGACAGGTGTTGCAACTGATGCAGATGTTAATTCGATTCATTGGAACAATGCTAAACTGGCTTTCATAGATAAAAAGTATGGATTTGGTCTTTCATACGTACCATGGCTTGGAAAAATTGTTGACGACATGTCAATATCATATCTCACTGGATTTTATAAGATCGATCAGGTTCAGACGGTCGGTTTATCAATGAAGTATTTTGATCTTGGTGAAATACAGCTAACTGACAATCAAGGAATGTCTATGGGTGTAGAAAATCCTAAAGAATTAAGTACGGCATTTACTTATTCTAGAAAACTGACAAATGATTTGTCGCTAGGTGGCACGGCTAGATACATATGGTCTAATTTATCTGGTAGTATTTCAAATTATTCTGATGCGAAAGCTGGTACTAGTTTCTCAGTTGATTTGGGTTTATATTATAACAAAGAAATCAATATTTCTGGAAGAACATCAGAATTATCTTTTGGTAGCCATATATCAAATATTGGAGGAAAAATCACATATGGTAGTTCCAAAAATTTAGATTTTATACCAACAAATATTCGATTTGGATCCTCTCTTAAGACATTTATTGATCAATTTAATTCAATTACATTAGCTGTTGATTTTAATAAACTTATGGTTCCTTCTCCTCCAGTATATGAATTGGATGATAATGGAAACTTTATTGTGGATCCTATTACAAATCAACCAAAAATTTTAAAGGGTAAAGATCCAAATAGGTCTGTCCTAAGTGGTATTTTTTCATCTTTCTCTGATGCACCTGATGGATTTTCCGAGGAATTAAAAGAAATAACTATTTCATCTGGAGTTGAGTATTGGTATAGGGACGTATTCGCATTAAGAGGAGGATACTTTTTTGAAAATATTGATAAGGGAGGAAGAAAATTTTTAACTCTTGGTGCAGGATTAAAGTATAATAACTTAGGCCTTGATTTTTCTTATTTATCTACTGTTGAGAATGATCATCCACTGGCAGAAACTATGAGGTTTTCTATTTCATTTATATTTGATAAAGAGGAAACTTTTGATGATTTATCTAATCAGTAATTGTTAAACCTAACTTTTTAATACCCTTTAAACTTTCACTTCTCATAGAATGCTTTATAAGTAGTTTGTAATCTTCATTTTTAAGAATATTTTGGGTCTTGAGAAAAGTAGAATCAATTATAAAGCTATTGAAAACTCCTGACCCTAAAGGGTATCCATATTTCTTTTCAAAAAGTTGCAGCTCTATCATATCTGAATTTATCACATTTTTTTCAGAGTCTATCAATGAGTATGTTGTGTATAAATTTTGAAAAGGATAATTATTATCATATGATAAATTAATTTCAAAATTTAATTTTGTTGAGTTATCGCTATTAAAATCAAAAACTATTGATGTGTCTTGAAACCAGATTTGATCATCAAATGAGTAATAGTTACTGTATTTTGGTTGGTTACATCCATAAAATAGAACTGATAAAAGGATTGATAAAATTATTATTCTCTTCATTTACATTAAATCTTTACCAATATCTTTCCTGAAATATTTATCTTCCCATTCGATTTCATTAGCCCTTTTGTACGAATTATATATAGCTTCTGATAAATTTGATCCAAATCCCGTACAAGCAAGAACTCTTCCTCCATTGGATATAATATTGTCATTAATGAGCTTTGTCCCAGCATGAAATATTATAGATTCATCCTCATCATTAATATTAGTTATTTTTTTCCCTTTTTCGTATTGATTTGGATATCCATCTGATGCTAAAATCACTGTAGTACAGTATTTGTTTAGGAATTGGGTTGAAGCCCCACTTAGGTTACCTTCCAAACACGTCAATATAATCTCAACTAAATCATTTTCCAATCGTGGGATAACCACCTGTGTTTCTGGATCTCCCATTCTGACATTATATTCAATTACGTATGGGTCTCCATCAACATTCATTAGACCTGCGAAGACAAATCCTTTATATTCGATATTCTCAGAGCGTAAACCTTTTATTGTTTTATCTATGATTTCTTTCTTAACTTTTTTAATAAACTTATCATCAACAAAGTTCACTGGTGAGACTGCACCCATGCCACCAGTATTTGGTCCCTTATCATCGTCTCCAATTCTTTTATAATCTTTTGCTTCAGGAAGTAATACATAATCTTTACCATCAGTAATAAAAAAGACAGACACTTCAATTCCGTCAAGAAATTCTTCCACTAGTACACTTTGACTAGCATCACCAAATTTTTTATTGACTAGCATTTCATGAAGCTGCTTTTTTGCCTCCTCTAGGTTTTCCAGAATCAAGACTCCTTTTCCTGCAGCTAAACCATCTGCTTTGAGTACATATGGGGCAGATATGGTTTCTAAAAACTTATATCCTTCATCAATATTTTCTGTATTAAATGTTTTAGATTTTCCACATGGAATGTCATTTCTAAACATAAAATTTTTAGAAAAGTCTTTACTTCCCTCTAATTGAGCTCCGTCCTTACTTGGACCAAAAATTTTTGTTTCTTTCAGATCAGGATCCGTATTAAAATAATCGACTATGCCATTAACAAGAGGTTCTTCAGGTCCTACAATAACTAGTCCTATATTATTTTCAATAGTAAATATCTTAATTTCTTCAAAATTATTTGGGTCAAGATTTACATTATTACCAATTTTTGCTGTCCCTGCATTACCGGGAGTAATAAAAAGATTATCACACGATTTACTTTGTTTAACTTTCCATGAAAGTGTGTGTTCTCTGCCACCTGATCCAATAATTAAAATATTCATTTTCAAAAATATGATTTAATTATCATTAATTTTATTGAAATTTATTTTTAATGAAAAAAGTAGCAATAAGTGGGTATTTTGATCCAATACATGTTGGTCACTTAGAATATATAGAACTTTCAAAGAAACTGGGTGATTACCTTATAGTAATTGTTAACAACAACAAACAGTGTAGGCTCAAAAAAGGAAAACCATTTATGGATGAGAAAGATAGGTTGACTATAGTGTCATCAATAAAGTGGGTAGATGAAGTTTTTTTATCTATTGATGATGACAAAACAGTATGTAAAAGTTTGGAAGTTATCAAACCAGATATATTTACGAACGGCGGTGATAGACATAATAAAGAGATTCCAGAAGCCTCGGTGTGCAGGAAATATAATATTGATCTATTAGATGGAATGGGGGAGAAGATCAGAAGTAGTTCTGACTTAACTGGTTTAAAATCTATCTAAATCTCTGTCTTACAACCTCAAAGAGTATCACTGACGCACTAGAACTCACATTTAAAGATTCCACGTTTCCTTTCATAGGTATATTTAACCTCTCATCACTTATATCCATTAAACTATTAGAAATACCATCTTTCTCAGAACCAAGGATAATGCAACAAGGTGAGGTAAGATCTGCATCATAAAATTTTTTATCTCCTTTCTCAGTACATGAGACTAATTTTAAACCACTTTCTTTCAAAAAATTTGCTGTACTTCTAAGACTTTTAACTTTACATATTGGTATATAGTGTATTGCTCCAGCTGATGTTTTTATAGAATCACTAGTAATAATAGCGGACTCTTTCTCTGGAATTATAATTGCATCTACACCTGATGCATCTGCAACTCTAGAAATTGCTCCAAAATTTCTGGTATCGGTTATTCGATCTAGAATGATGACGAATGGATCTTTCCCTTTTTCAAAACCCCTCTGGATAATCTCTTCTATTGGTTGATATGATATTGGAGATATATAACAAATTATACCTTGATGATTTTTTTTTGTTATTCTATTTAATTTCTCTTTTGGGACATACGAAATATTAATTTTTTTATTAGAAAGTTTGGATTTGATTTTTTCTAATATTTCTTTTTTTAAATTTTTTTGAATAAATAATTTTTCAATTGATTTTCCAGAATTTATAGCTTCAAGAACAGGTCTAGTACCAAAAATTAAGTTGTTTTTCATTTTAAAGTTAAAATTTCTTTTATAAAATCATTTTTAAGGTATTCACTTACAATTTTATTTTTTTGAAAGTTTAAAATGAATTTTATGTTACTAGAAGTAATTCCATGATTATGGGATAAATTTTTAATATAATTGTCTGACTCGAATTCACCATTCATTTTTTTGATAGCTATATACCCTAAAATATTTTCAATTTTGTTTTCATGAATATTTTCAATTGAGTAATCTACAATTTCCGATAAGTATTTTTTAGATGATTTGTCTCCTATTTTTTCGTAACAATATGATAATAAATAATTTTCAATTCTCTCATCTGGATTATATGGTTTTCCAACACCAAGCGTTTCAGGCCATCTTTTTGATCGATTTAATAAGGAAATTGCTTTTTTGAATTTATTTTTTTTAATATGTTCTAATGATAATCCATGGTGTGCATCAACATATAATTTACGACCTTCACCCGCATGTTCATACGGTAAAATTTTTAGGACATCTAATATTGAAATTGCTTCTTTATATTTTTCAATTCTAAGTAATACTTTTACGAAATCCATTCCTATTATATAATTCGAAGTATCATTCATGAAGCTTTCTTTTAAAATTTTATATGCTTTCATGTATTCTTTAGAATCATATTTATACTTTGATAAAGCCCTAGATATTCTCCAATTTTTATTATTTAGTGTGTATGCTTTTTCAAAATCATTCTTTGGATTTATGCCTTGCTTTTCAAAAATTTTACCTCTATTCAAATAAAAAATGGAATTAGTTGGCTTTTCTCCAATTTTAGATAGCAAATTTATAGATTCCATAAACCTTCCTTTACCATATAAATTTAGGGCAAGTAAATATTCCAACCTCCAATCATTAAACTTGGATTTTGCCCAATTTAGAGTTTGGATGGTTTCTCTCCTAAATGGAAAAATAAAATCAATTTTATGTTTTTTTAATGTGTCGTCTATGATTTTGATGTCTTTATTTAAATATGCTAGCCATATTTTATTTAGCATATCGTCAGGTCCAATTTCTAATATTTTAATAGCTTCTCTTATTAGGCCCTTATTATAATATTTTATTGCGAGTTCGAGATATGTTTGATTAATTAACTCTGATCTATGTGACTCTCTTACATTATTAAGAAGCTTAGTACTTGGACTAATCATATATTCCTCAAATGGAATTATATGATTGATCGGATCAATCTCATAAATTTTTTGAATTGATATTTTATGATTTAATGTATCCTTTAAGTATCTATTTGCTATGGCTTTAACCTCTAATGATGGAATATTTTTTACATTAAACTCTAAAGATTTTATTGCGTATTCTAGTGCTTTTTTAAAATCTCTTTCTATCAAAAAAATATCTGCAATTTGAGAGTATGCATTAGATCTATATTTTATTGATCTCGCGGCCCAACCCAATGCTTCTTTTGAATTAATGTAATTTCCAGTTTCTTTATATAATACACCTAAAATGTAGTTAAGAGAAGGGTTATATGTATCTATATTCAAACCTTTTTTTATAATTTCTAAGCTTTTGTTAAAATTTCCAGACCTAAAATAAAGTTCACCAAGATGGTATATTGCTTCAATATTGTACTTATCTTTTTCTACAAGTTTTTCAAGATTTAATTTTGCTTTTTCGTAATCTCTGTAATAAATATTTTCTTTAGCTATCTGAAGTGTTTTGTGACTTGAGGAATCTTTTTTTATCTCATTATTTATAAATGATCTTTCAATAATTCTTGATTTGTTGTCGGAGGAATAATTTAAATCCAAATTTTTAACTTTTAATATGAAATCATTTGAACTATCTAGTTTTATTTTAAATGATATCACATCCATTGGTTTGGTATTAAATGATTTTGAATGAAACAATTTATTATCAACTGTAACCTCAAGGTTTGCAGATGTCTCAATAAATGGATTAATTTTTATATCTACACTATCATTTCCCCTTATCACATTCAAAGCTCCAAATTTTGAAGCTTCACTTAATCCACCAATTTCTTTGATTGGGAACCAAGCTTCACTCCAGCTGTCAGTTGTATAAGGTTCGAAGTTCACATTAGATATTGGATTTTGTTTTTCTTCAGGAGAGTATTGAACAAATAATCTACCAGCTTGGAATTCAATATATTGTCCGTCTTCATCGGTTAGTAAGTCTTCCCAAATTCCTCCTGATCTTGATTGCGACCATAGCCATAATTTTTGTCCGGGAATATCTATGTATTCTCCCCAGTGACCAAATCCAACATTATCATTTTTATAATAACCCCCAAAGAAGTCATTATATTCTCCAACAATGTGATAAGATTTATTAGGACCAAAATTATTATTTGCATACTTTGATAGATCTCTATTTTTTAAATCAAATGGCCAGCTACGTGCATTTCCATTATGTTCTAGATATACATTTCCAGGAATATAAAATTCTAAATCATCTTTTGCAGGAGCTGCTGCTGTCATCCAGTTATAATATGACTGATTTATTGGTGATGGATTGTACCAAAGAGCATTAGTCATGAAAGAGGACTGATTATTATTTAATTTAATTTCAACTCTCCATTGGGTCCTTGATGGTAAATCAATATTTCCGACAAAGCAAGATACGCTACCATCATCATTCTTTACTATATTGTAATCAACAGGAGTTGCTGTTGAGGGGTGATGACCAATAATACCGAAATTAAATTCTATTCCTCCAGATGTCCATGGACCTCTCATTGATATATTTCTATACTTTACAACTTCATTTTTATATATAAATTCACTTCCCGATGTTTTATCAACTGCACCCAATACCTTTCCACCAATTTCAGGTGCAATCAAAACTCTTATTAAATTATTTTCAATTTCAATTACTTTAAAATTATTTTGAGTTGGTATGAGACTGTATCCATCAAAAGTGAAGTATGGATAAATTTTTGGATTAGAAAGAAAAATTGGTATTGGGTTAGGATCACTAAACTCATAAGTTTTAAAATAATCAGTGTACTCTTTAACTTCTACCTGAGCAAATGAGATGTTAGAAAAAATTAAAAAAAATATTACTGATAAATATATTAAATTCAATTTTTTACTCATATTCATTTGATAATATACAAAATATTTATTTAAGTAATATTTATTCATTTTATAAGATCTTACATATTAAAAATGAATTAATATTAATTTTGCTTTATGTCAATATTTACAACAGAAATAACCTCTGACAGAATTCTTTCTGATAATCCTCTACATCACAGACTTTTAAGTGCGTACGTATTTTCAAAAAAATATATAAGTGGTAACGTACTTGAATTAGGTTGTGGCGAAGGAAGAGGTATTGATATTATTCTAAAAAAATGCAAGTCATATACAGCAATTGATAAGATTAAATCTGTAATTGACGAGTTATCATTAAAATATAAAAAAAATAATTTTTCAGCCTCAAATTTCCCTCCTCTTAAAAGAATTCAAGATAATACTTTTGATACAATTATTTCATTTCAAGTTATTGAACACATAAACAATGACGAGTTATTTGTTTCTGAGATAAAAAGAATATTAAGACCAGGAGGCATAGCACTAATTACTACCCCAAATATTAACATGACCCTGACTAGGAATCCTTGGCATATTAGAGAGTATACATCCAAACAATTGAGAGATTTATGTGAAAAATATTTTTCCAGTGTTGAGGTGTATGGTATTTCAGGTAATGAAAAAGTAATAAAATATTATAATCAGAATTTAGATTCAGTTAAGAGATTTAAGAAATTAGATGTCTTTAATTTAGAAAAACATTTACCAAATTTTATTTATAAAATACCATATGAAATTTTAAACAGGATGAATAGAAACAACCTTAAGAAAAATGATGATAAATTAGTTTCATCAATAACTTATAAGGATTATAAGCTGGTCAAGGATAGTCCTACTAACTTAGATTTATTTTTAGTTTTAAGAAAAAATAAATAATGAGAAAATATCTATTGTTTAGTTTGTCACTAATTTTATTTTCAAGTTGTATATCACAAAAAAAACTTTTAAAACAAAACAAAATAAGTAGAGTAATAGGCGAGGCTAGGACATATATTGGTACGCCATACAAATGGGGCGGTAACGATAAGAAAGGTATTGACTGTTCAGGTTTACTAGTGAAATCATTTGAGTCAGTAGGTATCAAAATACCAAGAACAACCGCTCAGCAGATTGACATTGGTAAAAGGGTTTCTCTTAGAAAATCTAGAGAGGGTGATTTAGTCTTTTTTGCTTTTGGAAAGAGTAGGAGAAAGGTCACTCATGTTGGAATGGTCTCTAATATTAAAAATGAAAAAAACATTAACTTCATTCATGCTTCATCATCCAGAGGCGTAATAGAAACCCAACTCATTAAAGATTATTATCTTAAAAGAATAAGACAAGTGAAGAGGATATTTTAGTTTAAATAAACTTAAATCTATAAATTGTCTTTTGTTCAAAAATTAAAGATGAAATAGATTTTTATTGAAATAGATTTTTATAAAACTTAAATAATTAAAATATGAGAAATATATTATTAATAACAATATTCTTGGCTTCTTGTGCTAGTGTTAATCAAGACCTTGAATGTGAAATTCAATCAAATGGATATATTGATGGAGTAGATGGAGAAGTTAAAATGGGGAACTCCTCAGCTATAGAGGTATTTAATGAGATGGATAAAGCTTGGGCTGAGTTAGACTATGAAAAAATAAAAACATTTGTTGAACAGGATGCAGTTATGAGTTTTGCCGACGGAGGTAAAGTAACTGGTCCAGACGAATTTGTAGAGTACATTAAAAATTGGGTTATCCAAGTTGAAGAAGAAGATGGAAATGAATATACATGGAATACCGATTATGCATTCTCTTTAGCAGTTACTACAGGTGAAGGAGATTGGGTAAATGCACAGTTTACTTCAACGCATACTAATCCTGATTCTGATTTAGAATCTGAAGTCTATGTTGAGTATTATCACATTGTAGATGGTAAGGTTAGAGAGTGGAATCAGTATAAGAGAGATGTCTTGAAATAAATTTTTAGTGGGGGGGCCATAGCTCAGCTGGCTAGAGTGCTTGACTGGCAGTCAAGAGGTCGAGGGTTCGACTCCCTCTGGCTCCACCAATAATTTACTAATTGTTATCTAGTAGTTCGTATCCCTGATTGATGCCTTTTTCTATTGCTGGTACACCTCTAACCATCCACATTGGTTTTGCATCACCTTTTAGATAATGATCAAAAAACTGTTGCATTCTTATATTAAAATCTTTCCTATTTTGCATTTTCAGGGGCCAGTGCCTTCCCCCGTTATAATTTAATAACCAAGATGGTTTGCTAAGTCTTCTAAGACTAACAAAAAACTCTATTCCCTGGTACCATGGAACATGTCCATCTTTATCGTTGTGCATTATTAGAACTGGAGTATTAATCTTGTCAATATTATAAATAGGTGAATTCTCAAAATATCTCTGAGGATATTCCCATGGAGTACCGCCAATTCTGCTTTGCGTATGTTCATACTGAAACTGTCTACTTAAACCAGTATCCCATCTGATTCCTCCGAAAGCACTTATCATATTAACAACTGGTGCTCCCGATTCAGCAGCTTTAAATATATCAGTCTTTGTTATCAAATACGCAATCTGATATCCTCCCCAGCTATGACCTTGTACACCTATATTTTCCTCATCTACAAACCCTTTTTCTATCAAAGAGGTTACTCCGGGAACTACACAATTAAATGCACTTTCACCAGGATAACCAACTCTGTAATAAACATCTGGATTAAATATTAAATAACCTCTGCTAGCATAAAAACTATAATTGATTGTAGATCTACCTGGATTTGGAATTATGTGTCTATGTATACCATTAGAACTTTTCTCATAAAAGTTCACAATCATTGGATATTTTTTATTTGGATCGAAATTCTCTGGTTTAACTAAGATGCCAGTCAGAGGTATACCATCTAACGATGTCCAGTTGACAAGTTCAGTCGTGCCCCAGTTGTAATTTGCTTGTTGCGGATTAGCATCACTTATGACTTTATTACTCTCAAAATTTAAGTCTGATGATATAATATTAGGAAATTCCTCAAATGATTGTTTTGTATATATTAATTTATCATTTAATCTAGCTTTTTTAGGTCTCGAAAATCTATATGGTCCGTTAACTAGTTGAACTCCTTTATTCTTTCTATAATTGTATTCATAGTAACCACCGTCTTTGGTAATCTCGTTAAATGTTGACATCAGAATATTTTTTGATATATCAATAAATATTTCTTCAGGATCTAGTTTCAAATATCTGAATGTAATTTTTTCCTCTCGACCATTTGTTAATTTTATGCTTTTTAAACCGTTAGGGTCAAATTCCCAGATATCATATCTATCGTAAATAAGTAGAGACTTGTCATCTTTTGTCCACCCAGCAGAGCCGTATGATCTTGGATAATCTGGGTAATCACTTAGTTCATTATAAAATATCTTTCCTTTAGTTAATTCAGTATATTCTGATGTTTCAATATTATAAGTGTACCAAGTGCTATCGTATGTATTGTACCCGTATGCATATTTACCTTTTGGACTAAACCTAGCATAGCTTGAATTTCCCTTTATTGCCATTTTAGAGGTACCACTTTTTGTATTAATAACTTTCAAATCATTTTTAGAAAATTGTCCTGTCCATTGAGAGCTTAACTGATAAGGTTCATTTCTAGTAATTAATGCATAATCTCCATTTCCTTCATCAGATAGAAATGCTCTAGGATATTCTTTATCTGCAATTTGAATTATTTTATCTTCTTTGAAATGGTAAACTGTTTGAAAGGATTTCTTTTTATCATTATTTAATTGCTTTTCTTGAATTGTATATAGTCTAGGTTCATCATAACTCCAAACTTCAACATTTACAATTTCTTCATCTAATAGTGAGGTATCTTGATATATTTCAGGTAAGGCAAGACCAAAATATAATTTGCTTTCATCTTTCGAAAATGATACCATCCCATCTGAGGAAACCCTATAACCGTCAGGAGAAATTTCGTTGTTGGCTATTAATTTTAGATTATTTTGTGAGTTATCCCAAATATAAAATTCATTGTTCCTGTGATATGATTTTGAGCTGTCAGTATCAACAATAAATGCTAATTTTTTACCTGAATCACTTAATGTATGTTGAAAGTATTTTGTTTTTACGTGAGATTCATAAATATTTTTTTTCTCATATTTCTTAAGGTCTAAAACATAGACTCCAGAACTAATTGAATCTTTAATTCCAGTAGTAATGTAGGATAGTACCTCCGACTCTTTTGCAAATGCATAACTTGTAACGAAAGGGATAGTATCTACTTCTTCAGTATTTAAATTATGAATTACTAATGGGTATCCGTTCTTGGTACTAGCTTTTTTAGATTTCTTTTTAATTTTCTTTTTTGTTGTATCATTTGTTATTGAAGTCTCTAGAGTATAAGCAATATACCCTGACCATTTTTCTGGTAATTTGTAGGATTTTACATTCGCTATTTTGTGAACTTTCTTATTTTCAATATTGAATATGCCAATTGTATCTTTAGGCATTTTATCTTTTTTTACCTTGTTTCTTTTCATAACTTTTATACTATCTTCCCATGCCTTTATCGTAAAAATTGCAAACTCAGAATCATATGTGAATTGGCTTCTACCAGATCTTTCGTGATCAAAAATAAGGTTGTTATCAAGGTCTTTTATTTTGAGATGACTATCCTTCTCTCCTTTTTCAATAGAATACATAATATACTCCCCTTTAGAATCGATACTCGAGTTTTGTATTCTATTCCATATATCAAAATCACTATGATCCAAAACTTTTTTTTGACCATAAATATTAAAGGATAATAGTAGTATTAGTATGTATAGTGATTTTTTCACGGTAATCAAATTAGGGTGTACTTCTTTCGTAAGCAAAGCCTCCCTTATTGCCTGATGACCATGAGGTAAATTTCACACTGACATAGATATTGTCATCTACCAAGTGTAAAACTAGATTTTTTCCAACTACTTCTTTTGGTTGTCCTACAGCAGATCTGAAATCATCGAAAGAAAGTTGACTAATTTGATCAGTAGCTCCAATAGCCCATTGTGTTCCAATAGGGCTTTTATTTTTATCTGCAGACGATTCTTTAGCTATATTATAAATTTGTCCTCCAGCATTTCCTCTTGTGATCCATACAAGATCTGTGATTCTATCCTGATTGCTGGCTTCAGATGGGTTTGCACCGTCGGCTTTCTCAAAAGTTATATTACTTCCATTCCAAATTGTGTATTGTGGTTCAGGATCGACGTGGTTTTCTTTTTCTTCACTACAAGAAATTGTTATTAACAAAATAATTGCAAATAACGATATTTTATTAATTTCTTTCATTTAAATATTTTATATAAACCTAATTTAAAATGAGTTACATTCCAACTTATTTAAATTTCTTATTGAGTTTTTTTTTATATTTATAAGTATGGAAAACCTTGCGGAATGGGGCTATATTGGATTATTTATTGCAAGTTTTTTAGCCGCAACTATAATTCCTTTTAGTTCTGAACTTGTTCTCAGTATTTTAATAGCTAAAAACTACGACCTATCTACCTCTTTATTTGTTGCATCAATTGGAAATTGGATTGGTGGACTTAGTAGTTATTTAATTGGAAGGATAGGTAGTTGGAATACTATCGAAAAATATCTAAGAGTAAAGAGAAAAAATATTCTTTTATGGAAGAAAAAAATTGATAGTTGGGGAGGAATTTTAGCATTTTTATGTTGGCTTCCAGTTTTAGGAGACCCGATCGCGATAGCACTTGGATTTTTTAGAACAAATGTGGTAATTGTTGCAGTATTTATGCTTATTGGAAAATTCGTTAGGTATCTTATTTGGGCAATGATTACATACTGGGGCTTTTCTTTTTTATAAATTATTCATAGAAAGAGTTTAATTCATTGACATCTACATTCTTCCAATTTATATCTTCTTGCCATCTTAATGACCTGTATTTGTAAAGGTAATTGTCAAGTAATTTTTCAAGTTCCGAAGAGGCAGATGGAAATCTATCACTTAAGTTTATTTTTTCACCTATGTCTTTATTAACATCATAAAGTTTAATTTCATTATTATTTCTAAATTTTATGAGTTTTAAGTTGTCTTTAATGATTGAAGAATGAGCTCTTGCTAAAGCTATTTTATTTTCATATGGAACATGAAAAATAATTCCTGGATATTCTCTTTCTATATTTTTATTATTTCCAAGTAAAATATTTTTAAAACTCCCCCCATCTATTTTATCTAAATCTTGAATCTTAGATCCAGCTAAATCAATAATTGTTGGAAGAAGATCATAACCAACAACTGGTACTTTACTTTCACTATTTTTTTTAATTCCAGGACCTGATACTATAAAGGGAACTCTTATCCCGCCTTCCATAGCGTCCCATTTACCTCTTGATAAGGGATAGTTTATTGTCTCCTTGTAATACCTCCTTGCTGGAATTGTTGGTACAGACCCATTATCAGAAGTATAGATTATGTAAGTATTATCATCTAGGTTTAATTCTTTCAACTTATCTAAGATAATTCCTAATCCCTCGTCTAGATTCTCATTCATAGCTCCAAAGCCTGGATGGTCAGTATTTCGAACCTTTTTTCTTTTAACATATTTATTATGTGTCTCCTTTTCTGTTATAATATTTGTATGAACAGCATAATGGGATATTTGTAAGAAGAATGGCTTATCTAATTTTTTTTGTTCATTTAAAAATTTTTTTGCCTTTTCAGACAGAGAAAATATTTTTTTTGGATCATATGAGTAGGTCGTCTCCCACTGAGTTTTATTATTTACAAACTCACCCTCTTTATTTCCGTTTTGTCCATCATCATAATCATATCCAAGTAATGATGGTTCTGCGTCAATTCCCCATTTACCAAAATGAGCAGTGGCGTAATTAGGATTAATTTCTTTTAATTTTTTAGGAATAGTGATTTGCTTATCATGATTAATATGTTTTGTATCCATACCCACTCTAATCATTTTAAGTCTTGCCGCTGACTGTGCAAATTGAATACTATACCTAGATGGCGAACATACTGGTGAAGATGAGTACCCTCTAGAGAACCTCATCCCATTAGATGCTAGTTTTTCTAGGTTGGGTGTTTGAAAGTATAAACTTTTTGATGAGTCTATTTCATCAGACATCTGTACAGAGGTACCCGACCAGCCCTGATCATCAACAAGGAAGAGTACAAAGTTTGGGCTTTTTTTACTTTCCTTATTTTTAGTTGTACATGAAAATATTAGAGTGACTGAAAATAATAAAATCAGCCTCATTTCCTAGAGTTCATCTTAGCTAAGAGTCTTAAAATTTCAAGGTATAACCATATGAGTGTGACCAATAATCCAAAAGCTCCATACCATTCCATATATTTTGGTGCTCTTTTTTCTGAGCCTTCCTCAATGAAATCAAAATCAACAACTAAATTTAACGAAGCCATAACGATAACTAATAAACTGAATCCAATGCTGTACATTGAAGCGTTATTTATATCCATAATTGATAATCCTGTTCCAAAAAAAGACATCACAAAATTTGCAAGATAAATAAGGGCAATTCCACCTGTACCTGCAGCTACACCAAGTTTAAAATTTTCAGTAGGCTTTATAATTCCTGTCCTATACAAAGTTAGCATAACAAATAGTATACTTAGTGTATATGAGATTGCAGTTATTACAATACCATCGTATAGACTGTTGAATGTGTAGGAGATAGCACCTAAAAAGATACCTTGAATAACAGCGTATATTGGTACAGTTATTGGGGATAGATGTTTTTTGTATATGGTAACACCTCCAAGTATAAAGGCAACAAAAATAGTAGGCAGTATAAGAACATTTGTAATTGAGATGTTTATCCATGAATAATATCCAGATATAACAACTAAACATAGGGAAAGAAATGTTTTAGTCACTGTCCCATTTATAGTCATTACTTCAGAAGAGTCAGATGTTAAATTAAATGCATCAGAGGTTAGAACTGGATTGCCTGATCTGTATGATAGATGGTTATTTTTCATAACATATTGTTTTATTAATTATTCATCAAAAATATGAATTTTTTTCCTCAATTTTAATTATGAATCAAATCAAAGTTTTTTCTCCTGCAACTGTTTCCAATGTAGCCTGTGGTTTTGATGTTCTCGGGTTCCCAATTGATTCAATAGGAGATGAAATGATTGTAAGAAAAACTAAAAAGAAATCCTTGGTAATAAGTAACGTTTCAGGGTATTCCGTTCCTCTAGATATTGATAAAAATGTATCAACAATAGCAGCAAAAAAAATGATTGAACAACTTAAGCCTGATTGTGGTTTTGATATTAATATAAAAAAAAACATAATTCCAGGTAGTGGTATTGGTAGTAGTGGTTCAAGTGCTTCGGCCAGTGTTTACGCAATTAACAAATTACTTGGATCTCCACTTAGTGAAATTGAGATGGTAAGTTATGCTATGAAAGGTGAAGTTGCATCTAGTATTACTGAGCATGCTGACAATGTAGCTCCTGCTTTAATGGGCGGGCTTGTAATGGTCAAGTCCATTTCACCACTTGAAATATTAAAGTTGCCAACTCCAAAGGACTTATATTGTTTTGTTATTAATCCTAAAATTGAAGTAAAGACATCTTACTCGAGAGAGATATTGCCAAAGGAAGTAAAATTAAGGAGTGCTACTAAGCAAGTATCTACGTTTGGGTCTTTTGTTCATTCACTACACACTGAGGATTATGAGTTATTAGGAAGAAGCCTTAATGATTATTTAATTGAGAAGCATAGGAAAAAACTTATACCTCTTTTTGACAAAATAAAAGGAATTGCTTTAAATAATGGCGCTTTAGGATGTTCGATTTCTGGGTCTGGTCCCTCAGTTTTTGCTCTTACTAAAGGTATTGAAAAGGCAAATGAAATTAATTTATTAGTTTCTGATTTATATAAAACATCAGGATACGATTTTTCAACTTATATATCAAAAATTAGTGAGAAAGGTGTAAGGACATTGACAGTTTAGTATGAAATACTACAGCACTAGAGATAAAAGTATAAAAGTTAGTTTTAAAGAAGCCGTACTAACTGGGATACCCTTAGATAGAGGTTTATACTTTCCTGAAACTATTCCCTCTCTTGAAACTGAATTTATTGAGGAATTATCAAACTTATCGAATGAGGAAATTGCATTTGAATGCATTTCAAAATTTTCTGGAAAAGATATTGACGAGGCATCTCTAAAAAGAATTGTTTCCGAAACAATAAATTTTAAATTTCCCTGTAATAAATTAAGCGATGACATATCAGTACTTGAATTATTTCACGGACCAACAATGGCATTTAAGGATGTTGGTGCGAGATTTACATCTAGAGTTTTAAGTTATTTTAATCTTTCCTCTAAAAAAAAAATAACAGTACTTGTAGCTACTTCCGGAGATACAGGAGCTGCTGTTGCAAGCGGTTTTTATGGTGTTGAAGGTGTTGATGTATTTATTCTCTTCCCAAAAGATAGAATCTCAAAGGTACAAGAGAAACAGATCACTTCTCTTTCAGGTAATATTTATCCAGTAGAGGTGAATGGCTCTTTTGATGACTGCCAAAGAATGGTGAAAGAAGCTCTGACTGATAATGACTTACGATCTAAATTTAACTTCACAACTGCAAACTCAATTAATATATCAAGATGGATACCTCAGACACTATACTATTTTTTTGCTTACAAGCAGAAAACATACAATGGTAGGGATATTGCTGTCTCGATCCCTTCAGGAAATTTTGGAAATTTATTTTCTTGTCTGGTTGCTGTAGGTATGGGTCTGCCTTTTCAAAAAGTTATCGCTTCAAATAATTTTAACGATACTTTCACAAAGTTCATTGAGTCGAATATTTATAAACCAAAAAAATCAGTTAAAACAATTTCAAGTGCAATGGATGTTGGAGATCCAAGTAATTTTATTAGGGTAGTGGAGTTTTTTCTTAATGATTATAATAAGCTTAGAGAGCTCATTAGTGCTTACAGTTTTGATGATAGTGAAACTAAAAATTGCATTAAAGTGTTAAGTGAAAAGTATAACTATATTTGTGATCCTCACGGTGCGGTCGGATATCTTGGAGTTCAGAAACATAAGGAAAAAAACAAAGATTTTAATTATATATTTCTTGAGACGGCTCATTTCTCAAAGTTTATGGATGAGATAAGGGATTGCATAAAAGGGCCAGTTGGTTATCCAAAGAAAATTGAACAACTTTTGTCTAAAGATGGAGAGTCTCATCATATAAAAACATATTTAGAATTTAAGAATTATATAAATTCCATTGATTACTAATATTTATTTTAATTATCCTCTCCAATTTTTATATATATTTGATTTTTAAAAATTATTAAGAAATATGAGAAAATTATTAATCGTTGCGTCTATATTTTTATTTTATGGATGTAATACAAACCCTGATTACAGATCTAATTTAGAGCTTGCTAAGAAATGGGTTCAAGTTTTTGAGAATGGGGATATTGAACTTTGGGAAGAAATCATGTCTGAAGACCTTCTTGATCAAGCCCCATTATATGGCATGGGTGAGGTTGATTATGCAACCTCGAAACAGATTGCTGAATTTTATATAAATAATTACACAGATGTAAAGTTCAATGATCCGGTATGGCTTCCAGGTATTGATACAGGTTCAATGAGTCTTGATGGAAGCGTAAGAGCTTACGGAGTATGGACAGGCACTAGTAAGACTACAGGAAGAACATTTACTCTTCCATCTTATCATAATTTTGATTTTGCTGATGGGAAGATTGTATATACTGGAGAATATTTTGATGCTACAGGTATGATAAACTCTGTTGGTCCTGTGGACAGAAAAGTTGTTGTGGCAACCCTGAATGTTAGAGAAGGACAATATGAAAAAGTTAAAGAGTTATTAGATTCTGAGATTGGGTTACCAACGACGAGAGCTTACGATGGATGTACACATCTTGAAGCAATTTATAATGAGGAAAATAATAAATACTTTATAATTGAGTATTGGGAGTCATTTGAGAAATACGATGCATATTTAAATTGGAGATTAAATGACGATCCAAGTGGAGCAGCTGCTGAGTTATCTAAATATCTAGTTGGCGGTTCTAACGGGTTGGTTCCACATTCAAATAATATTGGTTATAAATTCTATTGATAATTATTTTT
>CETK01035653.1_pt1 | contig 38588 bp, 37 predicted proteins | sample 361431 | NCBI WGS metagenome assembly CETK01 (sample SAMEA2622452, study PRJEB7988) | marine metagenome | biome: marine biome (ENVO:00000447); feature: surface water layer (ENVO:00002042); material: "saline water (ENVO:00002010), including plankton (ENVO:xxxxxxxx)" | depth 5 m | reverse complement strand
GTTTTAGACGGAGTTACTACAAATCCTTCTTTAATGGCTAAAGAAGGTATAACAGGAAATAGTAATATAATTCAGCATTACAAAGATATTTGTAAGATAGTTGGTGGAGATGTTTCAGCTGAAGTCATCTCAGTAGACTTTGATGGTATGAAACGAGAAGGTGAAATGCTAGCAAAGCTAAATCCTCAAATTGTTGTTAAAATTCCTATGATTGAAGAAGGTGTTAAAGCTTTAAAATACTTTTCTGATGTAGGAATAAAGACTAATTGCACTCTTGTTTTCTCTTCAGGCCAAGCTCTTATAGCCGCAAAAGCTGGAGCTAATTATGTTTCTCCATTCATTGGTCGATTAGATGATAATTCAACAGATGGGTTAGAATTGATTAAAGAAATTCGTCTTATTTACGATAATTTCGCCTTTGAAACCAAAATTCTTGCAGCCTCTATTAGACACACTATGCATATTGTAAATTGTGCCAAAATTGGAGCAGATGTAATAACTGGGCCCCTTTCATCCATAAAAGGTCTTTTAAATCATCCACTTACAGATATAGGACTAAAAAAGTTTTTAGAGGATTACAAAAAAGGAAATTAGAGACTATTTAAAACTTTTTCGAATTCAATATCGAAGAAATTTCCGAATCCCTCGACTATAAATCCTTTTTTGTTTAATGCGATACTTTTATTTAAAAGGGTGAGTACCCAGACTTTACTAGCCTTTTCAAAATTGGTTAATGCAAATTGATCTTTATTTTCTACACCCATCATTTTTTGAATTTGATCTGTTAGAGCATTAAAAGGCTGAATACAGATCCCTATAAATCTTATTTTGGGATATCCCTTTTTTAATTTTTTCAAACGATTTAAAGTGTTACGATATTGATTCATCTGAGTTTGTGACCAAAAATATATAACTGTAGGCCTACCGTACCCTATTGAAGCACTATTAACTGTATTTCTGTCAAAATTTTGAAGCAAAACTTTAGGTAAGGGTTTTCCATAGTTCATTTTATTTATGTCCTGATGTAATGCCAATACTTCTCTTAAATAATCTTTGGAGCTGTTTACAGTTGCATAATATTGAAGAAATAGATCGTGTTCAGTCTGATTTTTAAATTTTAACATTTCCTCAAATGCTATAGCTCGTGAAAGATTGTTTCTTAGTAATTTCCCAGAGATCATTTTATCCAATACCTCTAATCTTTTAATATTGAATGATGTTGTCTCTTTTGCTTTAAAATACGACTCTTCCCCATTTAATGCTTTTTGACTAACATAGTTTAAAATATAATTAACATAGGGGTCAAAAAAAGCTAAATCGTTATCGCCATAGTTCAAAAATTTACGATAGCTAAAAAACAAACTATCTTCTAGTTTTGTCCAATTTGAACCTCTTAATAATGCGTATCTTTCCCGAATACTTGCATAATGATAAATGTAAGCCGCTTGAGTAACTTTCTGCGCTATTGGACTTAAATTATTTATTGAATCCATCTTAATCCATGAAGTTTTTTTTTCAAGTACTAAAGAGTCTATTATTTTTTTAAAGGTTACTTGATTACTTGAATATTTTGTTGACAGGTAGTCAGCTTCTTCTTCTTGTTTCAGGTATAGGTCGATAAGAAAATTATTTTTTGTTGCTCCTATACCAGAAAATACAATAGACTCATTAAAAGTAGTTGCATTTATTCTAATCCATAGACTGTCGGTTTCTTCTAAAAGAATTGTTTGATACTCAGGTGAATGCTCAATTTTATATATACCACTCATGAGCGAATCATATTTTGTTTGAAACATAAGATTGTCATCTAAATCTAAAATGTCTATGACTTTTGATCCTTGATATAAGGTTACATCACGTGAGGAAGGGTTAATTATTTGTCCACCCAGAAAAATTCCGGTACGTGTTTCAAGATTTAAATTGCATCCGAATAGAATTATAAAAATGGGAATAAATTGAAATTTTTTCATATTAATTCTAAAAATACAGATTTTCAATTTGTAAAATCTTGTAAGTCATAACAGATCGAAAACACTTATTCTGTATGTTTGCAAAAAAATAATTATGCTATCAGTCTCTAACTTATCGGTCCAATTCGGTAAACGTTTACTATTTGACGATGTAAATATAAGTTTTACCCCTGGAAATTGTTATGGGATTATTGGTGCTAATGGTGCAGGGAAGTCTACATTCCTTAAAATTATTGCAGGTAAACAAGAAGCAAATTCTGGAAACGTATTTTTAGAACAAGGGAAGAGACTTTCATTTTTAGAACAAAATCACAATGCATATGATGAAGATATCGTCTTAGACACAGTGCTTAAAGGAAATAAAGCCCTCTTTGATGTAAAAACCGAAATGGATAATTTGTATTCAAAGGAAAATTTTACTGATGAGGATGGGGAAAGGGTAGGAGCTCTTCAGGTAAGTTATGAGGAGATGGGTGGCTGGAATGCTGACAGTGAGGCGGCATCACTACTATCCAATTTAGAAATTACAGAACAATTGCATAATACACTTATGAGCGAGTTAGATGGTAAGCAAAAAGTTCGTGTTTTATTGGCCCAAGCACTATTTGGAAATCCTGATGTTTTAATAATGGATGAACCAACAAACGATTTAGATTATGACACAATCATGTGGCTAGAAGATTTTTTAGCTAATTATGAAAACACTGTTATTGTAGTATCGCATGATCGTCATTTTCTTGATTCTGTTTGTACTCACATTTCTGATATTGATTTTGGAAAAATAAATCATTATTCTGGAAATTATACTTTTTGGTATGAGTCAAGTCAATTGGCAATAAGGCAGCGCGCTCAACAGAACAAAAAAGCTGAGGAGAAGAAAAAAGAATTAGAAGAGTTTATATCCAGATTTTCAGCTAACGTTGCAAAATCAAAACAAGCTACTTCAAGAAAAAAAATGATTGAAAGGCTTGATATTGAAGAAATCAGGCCTTCTAGTAGAAGATATCCTGCTATTATTTTTGATCAAGAGAGAGAAGCTGGAGATCAAATTTTAAGTCTTGATAATCTTACATGCTCAATAGGTGGGGAGGTTTTATTTAAAGACATTCATCTTAATCTGGCAAAACAAGATAAAGTTATTATTTATTCTAAAGATACTCGTGCTGTTTCTTCATTTTACGATATAATAGCTGGAGCATCGCAGTCTTATAGTGGTCAATTTAAATGGGGTATTACAACTAATCAGGCCTACTTACCTGCAGATCACGAATTTTATTTCCACGAGCCAATTTCTTTAGTTGATTGGTTACGTCAATACGCTAAAACTGAAGAAGAGAAAGAAGAAGTTTTTCTTCGAGGTTTTTTAGGAAAGATGCTCTTTAGTGGTGACGAAGCACTTAAAAAATCAAACGTATTGTCAGGCGGTGAAAAAGTTCGTTGTATGCTTTCAAAAATGATGATGCAACGTGCAAACGTCCTTTTATTAAATGAACCTACAAATCACTTAGATCTAGAATCAATAACTACATTGAATAATTCTCTTAAAAATTTCAAAGGAACTCTGCTATGCAGCACATCTGATAATACTTTTTCTCAAACTCTTGGTAATAGAATTATCGAGTTAACACCAAATGGAGTCATAGACAGATATATGAGTTTTGATGAATATATGACAGACCAAAAAATAAAAGAACTACAATCCAAAATGTGGGTTAAATAAAGGATTGATCAACTTTAAATATGAGATTTTTTAAGATTTGATGTATTTACCAAAAAAATGAGTATAAAAAAGCAAGTACTATCATCAAAATAAAAGATCCTATATTATAAATTAAAGATGTATCAAATACATCTTTATCAAGCTTTATTGCTTTTTTATCGTTACTTATTTTATTCTCTTTAATACTTACAATCGCAATAACGATCATTGATAGAATTGCAGTTAATCCCATTTGATCTAAAAATGGAAGTGTTGGAAAAAATCCCTCTATTGGAGAATTTACTAACCAACCTTTTGGACCGACTTTAAAAAATAGTGCTATAGGGATTGAAGCAAGTGCTCCAAAAACTGCACCCTTATTGGAAGTCTTTTTCCAAAAAAGACCTAATACGAATACAGAAAGAATACCTGGACTTACTATTCCAGTATATTCTTGAATAAATTGAAAAGCTTGATCAATACCACCAAGTAAGGGGGCCATTATTGTTGCAATTATTAAGGCAATAAGTGCAGAAAGACGTCCCACATTTACAGTTTTTGATTCACTTGCATTTTTGTTAATTAATTGCTTATAAATATCCATAGTGAAAATCGTAGCAGTTGAGTTTAACATAGATGCTAAAGAGGAAACTATTGCAGCAGCAAGTGCAGCTACAGCTATTCCTTTTAAACCAGTGGGCAGAAATTGCATTAACCAGGGATAGGCCTTGTCGGCTTGAGCTAAAGAAGGAAGATTCGTCATTCCTGATTCTCCTAGTTTTTCCATCAGCAATGGATCATTTATAATTACATAGGCAGCAATCCCAGGAATTACAACGATAAGTGGTATTATCATTTTTAAACCCGCAGCAAATAAAATTCCCTTTTGAGATTCTTCTAAGGATTTTGCAGCAAGTGTTCTTTGAATAATGTATTGATTAAATCCCCAATAGTATAAATTTGCAATCCACATTCCTCCAATCAAAACACCAATACCAGGTAAATTCATATATTCCGGATTATTTTTCTCAAGTATCATATCAAAACGTTCAGGAACTGCGGCATAAATTGAATTGAGACCTTTAATAAAACCTTGCCCACCAGATACGGTATCAAGTGCAAGATAGGTTGTAATAAAGCCTCCTAAAATTAAAACAACTACCTGAATAATATCAGTCCACGCAACTGCCGAAAGACCCCCATAAAGAGAGTATGCAACAGCAAATAAAGCCAACCCAATTACTGCTGAGATCAAATTAACTCCCAATATTGTCTGAAGAGCTAATCCACCGAGATAAAGAACTGAAGCCAGATTTACAAAAACATATAATGCAATCCAAAATACAGCTAAAATTGTCTTTAATTGACTTGAGTACCTTTGCTCAACAAATTCAGGTATTGTATAAATTTTTTTCTTTATAAAAATTGGTAAAAAAAACTTCCCAACGACTATTAATGTTAATGCAGCCATCCATTCGTATGTTGCTATAGCTAGACCGCCAGCAAATCCAGAGCCTGACATTCCAATGAATTGTTCTGCGGAGATATTCGCTGCTATTAGAGAAGCTCCGATTGCCCACCAAGGAAGGGATTTACTTGCAAGGAAATAATCTTCAGTGCCCTTAGTTTCACCTTTTTTTGATCTTGATACCCAAAGCCCAACACTTAAAATTATTATCGCATACAAAGCAAAAACAACATAATCTAGAGTTTCAAAATTGGTATTCATTATAAAGTTATTTTAAGATTTAATTGCTGGGTGATAAACAGTTTTGTGTAAAAAAAATCAACCTGATTATGCAAAATAAAAAATTAAAAGTGCTTAAAAAAGCTGTTTTAATATTTTTTCACCTACCACAACTTCATCTTTGTGAAGAAATACTTGTTGGACTAATGCGTTAGAAATTCCAAAGCCAGCTAGTCTAGCCGATTCCGATTCATCTTTTACTACAGGGAAAATTTTTTTTTCAGCCAAAGCATGCTTTAAGGCCAGAACCTCAATTATTGATCCAGTAAATAGAAGGGAATAATCTGAGTTAGGCACAACCTTTAAGCCTTATTAAAACGATTATCCCAGATAGCAGGATTAAAGTTTTTACCTAATGCAAATCCAAAATATAAAACAATAGATGCGATTGCTTTAAACATGAAAAATAAAAGCATCCAGTAAGATGAGTCGTTCTGATTTTTTGTAAATAATGATAGTGGTGTCAGTTCTGTAAGAAACCAACTAAAAACTAGAACAGCCAAAAGCAAGTTCCAAATATTTTTAAATGGCCACATTAATGCCTTACGAAAGGGGTGCAAGTCGTTTCCCCATTTGTGAACTAAATAATAATAGTCATTACCTATAGGAACAAATAGTAGAGGATCATCTTTTTTTTCTAATCTGAAAAGGACAGAAGGTGCCATTATTTTAAATTCTGAAAGTTTGGTTTTGTGATTTTTTTCTAACTTTTTAATTTTGTTAAGTGCTTCGATTGGAAGTTTATTTTTAAAATATTTAATATCCAGAAATCTTAATCTATAATCGATACACACTTTTTTAATATGATTAATATGATATATTCTAGTCTTGGGTAGTTTATTGAAATCAAAGTTATTTATAATATTGATATTTAAATTTCTGATAAAATTTTCAAGATTTGCATTATGCTCTTCGTAAGTACTACTTCTTTTATTCTTTAATGCAGATTCGATATTAGTCCGTTGGATAAGCTTCATCTTCATATTCAGTTTCATTTTTAGCAAAATTAACAATATTTAAATCAAATTTAAAATATCAACGTAATTCTGCATTAAAATTTTCAACAAAGTTTTTTTCTAATTTTTTCATGATTTTATCAACATGTTTATCAGTTAGGGTTCTGTTTTCGTCTTGAAAATTAAAGCTAATCCCATAAGATTTTTTTCCAGAAGGTAGTTTGTCACCAGAATAAACGTCAAAGAGTTCAACTGACTTTAATATTTTTCGTTCAGTTTTTAAAGAAACTTCTTCGATTTCTTCAAATGTGATTTCTTTATTTAGTAATAATGCAAAATCTCGCTTTATTGATGGAAACTTTGGTAAATCTTTGAAATATGTAGGTTTCGCAAAGCAGTTTTCAATGAACCGCGACCAATTAATTTCAGCTAAATAAATTTCTTTTTCTATACTATATCTTTCTTTAACTTTTTTTGAAATTAAACCATAGTAGCCAAATGCTTTGTTTTGTGATGAAATTTCAAAAGCAAATTCAAAGTCAGTATGATCTATATTGTTAAACTTGATATTATTAAAGCCGAAAGTTTCAAAAAGATCTATTATTACACCTTTTCCATAAAAAAAGCTATCGGGGGATTGTTGAATATTCCAATTGGATTCAAACGGCTCACCTACAATCGAAATACTTAATCGTCTTTCCTCCACATATTTGTTATTATTTTTTCCATATACATTACCAAGTTCAAAAAGTTTTAATCTATTGTTTTGTCTATTTAAATTGTATGCTACAACCTCTAATGAATTATAAATTAGAGTTTGACGCATATTAGAAAACTCTTTACCAAGTGGATTAATTATTTTGACTGGATCATAAAAATCAGATGTTTCCTCTAGGCTCGAAATTGAATTATTTATAATTTCAGAGAAACCTATTCCAGTTAATTTTTCTGAAATTATCCTTTCTAATTTATATGAATCATTCCACTTATAATATTCATCCGATTGATACTTTAGTGGTTTTTCCTCTATGTTATTAAACCCATAAATCCTGAGAATCTCTTCAATAACATCATAGGTTCGTTTTACATCAACCCTGTATCTCGGTACAGAAATGTTCATTCCAGATTTAGATTCATTTTCAATTTTGATTTCTAAAGAGTCTAAAATTAATTTTATAGTTTTTTTACTTATGTTTTGACCAATAATTTTATTCAATTTTTTGAATGATAGGAAAATTTTTGATTCATTATTTAATTTTTGGCTAACCTTTTGAATTTCACTTGAAATTTTAGCACCTGTCAGTTCAGATATTAAAATAGCAGCTCGCTTTAAAGCAGTAATGCCAATGTCAGGATCTATACCTCTTTCAAAACGAAAAGAAGCGTCAGTATTTAAACCATGTCTTTTTGCAGTTTTACGAATACTTACAGGATCAAAAAAGGCGCTTTCCAAAAATATATTTTTTGTTTCATTTTCTACTCCAGAATCCTTTCCACCAAAAATTCCAGCAATACAGTGTGGCTGAATATTATCACAGATCATTAAGTCATCTTTATTTAGATTACGTTTTGTTCCATCTAAGGTTGTAAAAGAGGTATTCTCTTTACATGTTTTTACAATTATTTCATTATCTAATTTATCAGCGTCAAATGCATGTAAAGGTTGTCCCAGCTCATGAAGTACATAATTTGTTACATCCACAACATTATTTTTTGGAGATATTCCTATTGCATTTAGACGATTTTTTAACCAACCAGGTGAAGGTTTAACTTCAACATTCGTTAGGGTAAGTCCATAATATTGTGAGCAGCGATCAGCATCATTAACTCTCACAGTTATCGTTTTATTTGTATTATCAATCTTAAATGAAGATATATCTGGCATTGACCATTTATAAGGAATATTCTTGACAATACAAACAGCTTTTAAATCACGAGCTACACCCATATGACTCATTGCGTCTGATCTATTTGGTGTTAGACCAATATCAAAAACGGAATCTTGCTCCAAGTCAAAAATTGTGGATGCATTCGTACCAGGAGTGCTTTTTTTATCTAAAACCAAGATGCCCTCGTGATTATCACTTAGTCCAAGTTCATCTTCAGCACAAATCATACCCTCACTAATTTCACCGCGGATTTTTCCTTTTTTTATTTTTAAAACTGAACCATCATACATGTTGAGTGTAGTACCAATTGTCGCAACTAGAACCGTTTGCCCCTGCATAACGTTTGGTGCACCACAAACTATAGAAAGTAAATTTCCACTACCTATGTCAACTTTTGTGAGTTTAAGTCTGTCAGCATTGGGATGTTTTTCACATTCTACAATTTCTCCTACCAAAACACCTTCTAAACCACCCTTTATACTTTCATATTTTTCGACTTGTTCAACTTCCAAGCCGATGTCTGTTAATAAATTAGAAATGTCTTCTATCGGAAGGTCTATTTCAATAAATTGCTTTAACCAATTATAGGATATTTTCAATTAATGAATTTTTAATTGACTACAAATATAAGAATCTCTTTCCCCATATTTAACTTATTAAATTCCAAATATTTGATTCATTTTGAAAATTAGAAAGATTTCTTTTTATAATTTGATTTTCACTGTTTTCAAGTTTGGGATCTTTCTTTAATATTTCCTTAGCTAGTTCACGTGCTATTTTAAGAAGTTTGCTATCCTTAACGATGTCAGCTATTTTCATCCGTAAAATACCACTTTGCTGGGTTCCAAGAATATTTCCTGGGCCTCTAAGTTTAAGATCTGCTTCAGCTATTTCAAAACCATTATTAGTTTTAACCATTGTTTGAATTCTTATTTTACTATCATCTGATAAGTTACTCCCGGTCATTAAAATACAAAAGCTCTGTTTATTTCCTCTCCCAACTCGACCTCTAAGTTGATGAAGTTGAGATAAGCCAAACCTTTCTGCACTTTCTATTATCATAACAGATGCATTTGGAATATTTACACCAACTTCGATTACTGTAGTGGCTATCATTATTTGAGTTTTTCCCTCCTCAAAACGTTTCATTTCATATGCTTTATCGACAGCCTTCATTTTTCCGTGTACTATACTTATTTGATATTTTGGAATAGGGAAACTTCGAGAAAGACTATCATATCCATCCATTAAATCTTTAAAATCTAATTTTTCAGATTCTTCTATTAATGGATATACAATATAAATTTGTTGCCCTTCATCAATTTTCTCTTTGATGAACTGAAAAACTTTAAGCCTATTATTGTCAAACCTGTGCATTGTCTTTATAGGTTTTCTTCCTGGCGGCATTTCATCAATCAATGAAACGTCTAAATCACCATATAGGCTCATTGCGAGTGTTCTTGGTATTGGAGTTGCTGTCATTACAAGTATGTGGGGGGGAATACTATTTTTTGACCATAATTTTGCTCTCTGTGCGACTCCAAAACGATGTTGTTCGTCGATAATAGCAAGCCCCAAATTTTTGAATCGTACATTTTCCTCAAATATCGCATGTGTGCCAATAAGTATTGAAAGCGTTCCATTTTCAAGCTCCTGATTTATTATTTTTCGATCTTTTAGTTTTGTACTTCCTGTAAGAAGATTAAGTTTTACAGGACTATCTGATAGTAAGACCTGAAGAGAAGCAAAATGTTGTTGAGCCAAAATTTCTGTTGGTGCAACAAAACAAGCTTGATAGTTATTTCCAATTGCAATTAGAATTGCAAATAATCCAACAATTGTTTTTCCTGATCCAACGTCACCCTGAAGCAATCTATTCATTTGTCTTCCTGATCCCATATCTTCTCGTATTTCTCTTATTACCCTTTTTTGAGCACTAGTTAGTCTGTAAGGTAATTTATGGTTATAAAAGTTGTTCAAAGGGCTTCCAATTTCAGAAAATAAAAAACCTTTTATTTTTCTTTTTCTTTGTTGATTTTTGAGAATTAATTGCAATTGGGTATAAGTTAATTCTTCAAATTTGAGTCTAATTTGTGCTCGGCTTAATTTTTTTTGAGAGCTTGGAAAGTGTATTTCTTTTAAAGCATCACTTTTATCAAGTAATTTGTAAAAATCTAAGACATATTTTGGTAAAGTTTCAGAAAACAAATTACCACCGATTTCAATCAAATTTAAAACCAACTTTTGAATAACTTTTTGAGATATACCACTTCTAATTAACTTTTCTGTTGATGGATATATTGGATAAAATGATTTTTTAATCGATTTTTTAAAATTTATTTCTAGTTCCATTTCAGGATGCGGCATACTTACATATCCCTTAAACCAATTCAATCTTCCAAAGATTATGTATGATTGGTTTAATTTTAAATTCTCTCTTATCCATTTGTAACCCCTAAACCAAATCAAGTCCATTTTTCCGTATTTATCTTCAAAACGCGCAACCATTCTCTTCCCTTTTTTTTGGGTCAAAATTTCTATTCCAGTGATTTTTCCCTTGATCTGAACTTCAGAATTATTTTTCGGAAGTTCATTTATTAGATGAAATTGACTTCTATCGATGTAGCGATTGGGAAAAAAATGTAACAAATCGTCAAAGGTTGCTATTTTAAGCTCCTCTTTAAGAATACGTGCGCGTTCAGGCCCAACACCTTTCAAATATTCAATGGATGTTTGTTTTGAATTCATTCGAAAGTGTTTTTGATTTATAATCTGTATTAATATGAAGATACAATGTTTATAATAAAAAAGTAAAAGTGATCAACTAGATAAACGAAATAGTTATTTTTAAATGTTTATGAAAGACGAACTTAAAATAAACCTAGACACTTTAAATGATGCTCAAAGGAAACCCACTTTACATAAGAACGGCCCACTTATTGTAATTGCTGGCGCAGGTTCAGGTAAAACGAGAGTACTTACATATAGGATTGCTTACTTAATGTCCCAAGGAGTTGATTCATTCTCAATTTTAGCTTTAACATTTACTAATAAAGCTGCAAGGGAAATGAAATCACGCATTGGAGAATTGGTTGGTGAAAGTGAAGCAAAAAATCTCTGGATGGGCACTTTTCATTCAGTTTTTGCGAGGTTGTTAAGATCTGAAGCAGAGAAGCTTGGATTCCCATCTAATTTTACTATTTATGACACTCAAGACTCAGATAGATTGATTGCATCTATAATTAAGGAAATGGGTCTTGACAAAGATCTCTATAAATACAAACAAATAAGAACAAGAATATCTTCATTTAAAAACAGTCTTATTACGGTTAAGGCCTATAATGATAATCCTGAATTACAAGAATCAGACAAAATGATGCGAAGACCAGAAACAGGGGCAATTTATAAAGAGTATGTCTCAAGATGCTTTAAAGCTGGGGCCATGGATTTCGATGACTTACTTTTAAAGACAAATGAATTACTTAACTTATTTCCTGATGTTCTTGCTAAATATCAAGAACGATTTAGATATATTTTAGTGGATGAGTATCAAGATACAAATCATTCACAATATTTAATTGTTCGAGCTTTAGCTGATCGTTACCAAAATATTTGTGTTGTAGGAGATGATGCACAGAGTATTTATGCATTTCGAGGTGCTAACATTAACAATATATTAAACTTTCAAAATGACTATTCAGATGTAACACTATACCGTTTAGAACAGAATTATAGGTCAACAAAAAATATTGTTAATGCCGCAAATTCAATTATAAGTCATAATAAAAACAAAATCGAAAAGATTGTATGGACATCAAATGAAAAGGGTTCATTAATTGAAATTAACCAATTACCAACAGATTCTGATGAAGGCCGGTATATAGCCTCCAATATATTTGAATTTAAAATGCGGGAACATTTAAAAAATAACGATTTTGTTGTTTTATATCGAACCAACGCCCAGTCTAGGGCTATAGAGGACGCTCTTAGAAAAAGAGAAATTACTTACAAAATATATGGTGGATTATCATTTTATCAGCGTAAGGAAATAAAAGATATCATGGCTTATTTGAGATTAGTCATCAATAACAAAGATGAAGAAAGCTTAAAACGTATAATTAATTATCCTGCCCGAGGTATTGGCCAAACTACAATCGATAAACTAATAGTCGCATCAAAAAAACACAGTATTACGTTATTTGAAACTATTAAAAAAGCAAAAGAAATAAGCCTAAATGTAAATCAGGGGACCATAACTAAGTTAGAAAACTTTGTTGCCCTTATAGAACGTTTCCAAATTGAGAATGAGTTATTAGACGCTTTTGAGATTACAGATCTAATAATTAAAAAAATTGGAATTTTAAAGGAGCTAAAAAATGATGCTACTCCTGAAAATATTTCTAGAATTGAAAACATAGAAGAATTGCTAAATGGTATTCGCGATTTTACCGAAGGACAGAAAGAACTTTCAGATGCATCAGGAAATCTTGATGAATTTTTACAAGATGTGGCATTAATAACGGATTTGGATAATAAAAATGATGAGAATTCAGACAAAGTTTCACTTATGACTATTCACCTTGCCAAAGGGCTTGAATTTCCGTATGTTTTTGTTGTTGGCTTAGAAGAAGACTTATTTCCTTCAGCTTTAAGTTTAAACACTAGAGTAGAATTAGAAGAAGAACGTCGATTATTTTATGTAGCATTAACTCGAGCTAAAAAAAGAGCTTTTTTGTCATACACCATTTCACGTTATCGTTGGGGTAAAATAATTGATGCTGAACCTAGTAGGTTTATTGATGAGATCGATAAGGAGTATGTGAATCATGTCAAAATAAGCAATAATTACAGTTTTAAACCAATAATTGATACATCTATTTTTCAAAAAACGAACTCTACCAAAACTCCTGAAGATAAAAGTGAAAGTAAAATATCTAATCCGAGCATCCAACAATTAAGCAGGTTACGTAAAATTAGACAGGAAAATTTGAAAAATGATAATAATATTTCAATTAAAATCAAGGAGGGAATGAGTGTTGAGCATGCACGTTTTGGACATGGAACAGTTATCAATATTGAAGGTAAGGGGAGTGATAAAAAGGCAATTATTAATTTTCAATCCTCTGGTGTAAAAAATCTTCTTTTGCGATTTGCAAAGTTAAAAGTCAAATAATGTCATTAAATAAGCTGAGAAATTTTTATTCAAAAAAACCAAATTCAAAATATATAAACGAATCAAAAGAGGTTCTAGAAAATGGAGGTATGATAATTTTTCCGACAGACACTGTATATGCACTGGGCTGTCTTGCAAATCAAACGGAACGATTAAAGGATATTGCAAGAATTAAAGGAATAAAATTAGAGCATGCGCCCTTAAGTTTCTTATTCAGTGACATTCGCTCATTGTGCTCGTTCGTATCACCAATGGATTCAAGAACATTCAGATTTATCAAAAGCATGTTGCCTGGACCCTATGCTTTCATAATGGAAGCGGCAAAAAAACTTCCCAAACCTTTTGAAAAAAGAAAAACTGTTGGTGTTAGGATACCAAACCATTCAATACTTAAATCTTTATTACCAATTCTAAGTTCACCCATTGTATCTACCTCCATCCATGATCCTGACAAAATTTTGGATTACACTACAGATCCTGAAATATTATATGAAAAATGGAATTCAGAAATTGACCTTATGCTTTCAGATGGTTATGGAAGAAATATTCCATCAACCGTTATTGATTTAACTAAAATCCCTTACGAAATTGTTCGTAAAGGAGTAGGCGATGTTCCAAAAAATCTTTTAATTAGTTTATAACTGGTTGTGTTCATGAGGCATTTTTATTTTAATATTAATGAATAGAGAGATACAACATTTTTAGAGCAATGGAAGACTCAATAAAATTCCAAGGTTTAAGGAGACATTTAGTTAAACTACTCAAAAGCAAAGGGATAGATTCAAAAAGTGTACTCAAGGCAGTGGGAAATGTTCCAAGACAGCATTTTATGGATCCGAGTCTTATAAATTTTTCGTATGAAGACCAGGCATATCCTATTATTTCAAATCAAACAATTTCGCAACCTTTTACAGTCGCTTTCCAAACTCAATTGTTAGAAATCGAAATTGGTAATAAAATCCTCGAGATAGGTACAGGTTCAGGTTATCAAACAGCAATACTGTTAGAGTTAAGCCCTGATATTTATACTATTGAGCGTCAGCAAAAGTTATTTAAAAAAACACAAAATTTATTCAAATGTCTTGGATTAAGACCAAAAAAAACAATTTTTGGAGATGGTATTCTTGGGTTACCTAATGATGCACCTTTTGATCGAATTTTAGTTACTGCCGGTGCTTCTAAAGTACCTAAAACTCTTCTAAGCCAATTAAAAATGGGAGGTAAATTGGTTGTTCCTGTTGGACTAAAAGATCAAGAAATGTTAAGATTCACACGTGTTGCTGAGAAAGAGTTTAATAAAGAATCTTTTGGAAAATTTCGTTTTGTACCTCTTTTGAATAATAAAAATTAAATTGAATTTTATCATATATTTTCTACAATATGGATTTTCAAAATACTGAAATAGCTTATAAACTAAAATCAAATAGACAACTTCTTAAGACCTTTTTTATTTTCAGACTTATTTCAAATAGTATACTTGTATCAATTTGCACAAAAATTATCACATGGTCATTAAGATTTAATTTACCGATATCAGAAATTTTAGATAAAACAGTATTTAAACAGTTTTGTGCTGGAATGGATGAAAAAGATTCAATTAAAATTGTGAAAAAATTAAAAAAATTCAATGTAAATTCATATATGCACTATGCTTCAGAGGGGGTTGAATCTGAAAAAGATTTTGATAATAATTTTAAGATTATTATAAGGACTATTAACATAACTAAAAAAAAAACTGCATTACCATTTACTGTATTTAAGGCATCGAGTTTAGGAAAGTTTAACCTCTTTGAAAAAAAAAGTGCAGGCTCTGCTTTATCTGAAATAGAAAAACAATTATGGAATAAAACTATTGATAGAATCAAATCGTGTTGCAAGCATGCTGTCAGCCAGAATGTTAGAATTTTTATTGACGCTGAAGAATCTTGGATCCAACCCGTAATTGACGAAATTGCAGAAAGTTTAATGGAAAAATTCAATCAAGAAAAGGCTATTATATTCACAACACTTCAAATGTATAGAAAAGACCGTCTTAAATATCTAAACAAAATAATCCAAAATTCAATTAAAAAAAAATATAAACTTGGAATTAAATTAGTAAGGGGTGCTTACATGGAAAAAGAAAATGAAAGGGCTTATAAGAATGGTCTCCCTTCGCCAATTTTTGAAAACAAAATTCAAACTGATTTAAGTTTTAATTCAGCTTTAGATTTAATTCTCCCGAAAATAGAAAAATGTGATCTTTTTGTAGGAACTCATTGCGAAAAGAGTATTAAAAAAATCCTGAAGTGGATGAAAGAAAAAAAAATAGCGAATGGTTACTCAAAAATTTGGTTTTCACAATTATTTGGGATGGCTGACCATATATCATTTAATCTAGCATTTCAAGGATATCAAGTAGTAAAATACGTCCCTTATGGTCCTATAAAAGAGGTAGTTCCATATTTAATTAGAAGGGCAGAGGAAAATACATCGGTAAACAGTCAATTATCCAAAGAGATATATCTTATAAAAAAAGAAATGAAAAGACGAAAATTTAATGCAATTTGAAGTCAATTATTTTTATTGTTTCAGAGCAATTAGCTATTTCTAGATAAAAATTATTTTTTGAATCCAAATCTATAAAATACACTCGGCACGAATCTTTTTTTGTGTTACTCTTAGAAAAATTAATTTCACCAGCATTTATTATCGATCTAACTATACTGTCATTTATAAATACTTTATTAGTTCTATTTGGTAAATAAACAATTTTCTTTTGAAGTAAATTATTTTTTACTCTAGCTGAAGGACCGTAGTTACAACTAGTTTTTTTTCCACTAAATACAAATCCTAAAAAAATTATACCAACAGAGAAACCTCCTAAATAATAACCAAAACGCTCAATCACTCTCATTTATAAATTTAATTACCGTTTTATTGAATATATTTTTCTAGTAGTATCATTTAAAACCCTAAGAATATAATGATCATAATTTAATGGAAGATGAGGTTCAATTTTTTCTGCCCATTCTATAAAACATAAATTGCCAGAGTCTAAATATTCCTCAATACCTATATCTAGTGCTTCATTTGGATTTTCAAGCCTATAAAAGTCGAAATGATGTACTGGGCCATTAACTGATCGGTAGGTATTTATGATCGAAAATGTAGGACTAGTAATAATCTCTTTCACGCCTAATTGCATACAAATATTTGAAATTATTTTTGTTTTTCCTGCACCAATTTTTCCATCAATCCGAACTACAGTTGTTTTTATATTATCGATAACCAACTTACTTGCTTTATTAATATTGGTTAAATTATAAATATATTCCACCCTTTTATTTATTTGGTTTTTGGATTTAATTGAACAAATGGAATAATCATTTCCTCGAGTGAAACACCTCCATGTTGAAAAGTATTTTTAAATAGACTGGCGTAATGATTAAAATTATTCTTGTAAACAAAATAATTATTTTGGTTAGCAAAAATGTATTGACTATTAAGAGAAATACTTGGTAATCCCAAAAGATTAGGGTCTTTTAGGTCGATAACATCCTTAGAATCACATGATATACTTCTTCCTGCTTTATAGCGTAAGTTTAAACTTGTTTCTTTATCTCCTATTACAGGACTTGGTTTTTTTACATTGATAGTTCCATGATCGGTTGTAAGAAGTAATTGAAAACCCAATTCAGCTGATTTATTTAGAATTTTTTTAAGCTGACTGTTTCTAAACCAACTTAAAGTTAATGATCGATATGCCTTATTGTCTGGTGCTAATTCTTTTATAATTTCCATTTCTGTTTTGGCATGTGAAATCATATCTACAAAATTGTATACTAAAACTGTCAGATTATCTCGCATATAATTTTGTAAATTTTTTAAAAGCTGTTGACTCTGTGCCAATTGGGTTATCTTATGAAAACTAAAAGCTATATTCACGCCTAGGCGCTTGAATTGTTCTTTTAGTAAATCTTCCTCAAAAAGATTTTTCCCACCTTCTTCATGATCAAATTTCCACCACTGAGGAAATTTTTTTTGAATGTCAATAGGTTTTAAGCCGGCAAAAATAGCATTTCTAGCATATTGTGTTGTTGTAGGCAAAATACTGAAATATTTTAATTCGCTTTCTATTGAGTAAATGGTATTCAGTTCTTCACGAATAATATGCCATTGGTCAAGTCTGAGGTTATCGATAACTAATAAAATGGTTGGTTTAAACTCTTTTAGTTTAGGAAGAACTATTTTTGTAAATAAATCATGAGACATTATTGGTCCATTATTACCACCAATCCAATCTAAATAATTACGTTCGACAAATTTTCCAAAAAGTGAATTTGACTCTATTTTTTGTGATTCAAATATCTCAAACATGCTTGGATCCTCAAGTGATTCTAACTCTAATTCCCAGTAAACTAATTTTTCAAAATGATTTATCCAATTTTGATAGCTTTCTAATGAATGGACTTCTTGTGATAATTTTCCAAATTCTTTTTGGTAATTTTCAACTGTTTTTTCAGCAATTAAATCCTTGTGTCTAAATATTTTTTTCAAAGAAAGAAGAATTTGATTTGGATTAACCGGTTTGATTAGGTAATCGGATATTTTTTCACCAATTGCATCTTCCATTATTTTTTCTTCCTCATTTTTTGTAATCATAATTACGGGAAGTTGAGGTTTTTTAGTTTTTATTAATTGCAATGTTTCTATGCCACTCAGTCCTGGCATATTTTCATCTAACAAAACTACATCAAAGTCAATCCTTTGGATAATATCTAAAGCATCCTGGCCATTAGTAGCACCAGTAGTTTCATAACCACGACTATTTAAAAAAAGAAAATGTGGTTTTAAATTTTCTACTTCATCATCTATCCATAAAACCTTAATCTCATTCATTATATTGCATTTAGTATGGGAAATTTTTTATTTTTTGCGCTTCAATAAAATATTATTTAATTACCTAATTTATGGATTTATTTCTATGGAAAGTTATTGATTATTTAGATTTCAAAGAGTTTTCAGAACCTATTTTTCATTATTATTTGTGTTATCCAAAGGATATAAATTCTTTATAAATCATTATTTTTACTCGATGAATTCTACAGCTATAGAGATTGCAAAAAAACTCAACGGTAGAGTAGAGGGTAATGGACAAGTCCAATTAAATAAACTTTCTAAAATAGAAGAGGCCCGAAAAGGATCTATTTCTTTTTTAGCAAATCCAAAGTATATATCTTTTTTAAAAAACACTAGAGCAAGTGCTATACTGATTTCTAATGAATTTAAAGCAGTAACTAATTCGGAGACAACATTTATTAGAGTTAAAGACCCATATGCGGCTTTTTCAAAACTTCTTGCAGATTTTTCTCAAGACAAAGAAAAAATAACTTATGGAATTCACTCAACTTCATCAATTCACCCCAGTACCAGTATTGATGAGGATGTATATATAGGCCCAAATGTCTCAATAGGAGAATCAACCATAATCAAAAAGGGGGTATTTATTAATGCAAATTCAGCCATTGGTTCTAATGTGGTTATTTGTCAAAACACAAAAATTTATTCTGGAGTTATAATTCTTGACCAAACTGAGATTGGAAAGCACTGCATAATACAAGCTGGAGCAATTATTGGTTCAGAAGGGTTTGGTTTCAATAAGAATAAGGATGGAAAATACTCAAAAACACCTCAACTAGGCAATGTAGTGATTAAAGATAATGTTGAGATTGGTGCAAATACAACAATTGATCGCGCTACTTTGGGATCAACAATAATAGGCAAAGGGGTTAAGCTGGATAATCTCATTCAAATAGCTCATAACGTCGAGATTGGTTCTGATACTGTTATTGCTGCTCAAACTGGTATAGCCGGTTCTTCAAAAATAGGTTCTAGGTGTAAAATTGGTGGACAAGTGGGAATTATTGGTCATTTAACAATAGGAGATGATGTTCAAATACAAGGCCAAACAGGTGTTATAAATGATGTTGCAAGTAAGGATACCATTCAAGGTACTCCAGCAATTGACTTTAGGTCATTTTACAAATCCTATTCAATATTTAAAAATTTGCCAAATTTTGAATCTCGAATTAGAGAGCTTGAAAAAAAATAAATAAATGATTCAAAGGAATAAAATACAGAATACAATAAAAAAAGAGATAAAATTTAATGGGATTGGATTGCATACCGGTTCTGAAATAAATCTTACGTTAAAGCCAGCTGAAGAAAACAGTGGTTTTAATTTTGTTCGAAGCGACATCGATCCAGGTAAAAAAATACCGGCACTAGTAAATTTTGTAACCCAAACAGAAAGATGTACAACGATAGCAAAAGGTGAGAGTGAAGTAAAAACAATAGAGCATCTCTTAGCAGCCCTGGTTGGTTGTGAAATAAATAACTGTTTAATTGTTGTAGATGGGCCTGAGATTCCAATCATGGATGGATCTTCTAAGGTTTTTACAGATGCAATAATAAGTGCTGGCATAAAAAAACAGGAATCACTTCAAGGTGTTTTTGTGGTTGAAGAAAACTTAAAAATAATGGATGACTCTACAGGAAGTGAAATTATTATTGTACCTGATGAAGAGTTTTCAATTTCGGTAATGATTGATTATGAATCAAAAGCACTTGGTTCTCAAAATGCTGTACTTAATTCAATTGATAATTTTAATAGTCAAATAGCTTCAGCAAGAACATTTGGTTTTTTACACGAACTTAAAGGTCTGCATGAATTAGGTCTAATAAACGGGGGTGATATAAATAATTCTGTTATCTATGTTGATTACCCTCTGACTAAAGGTGACAAGGATTTGTTAAAAAGAATAAATGGAAAAAAGGAAATATCCGTATCAAAAGAAGGGATTTTAAATAATCTAACTCTTAATTATCCAAACGAGGCTGCGCGTCATAAGTTACTTGATCTTTTGGGTGACCTAGCATTAGTTGGAATGCCAATACAAGGGAGAATTATAGCAACAAAACCAGGACACAAAATAAACACAGATTTTGCAAAGCAAATAAGTTCATTAATAAAAAACAAAATAAAGAACAATGCGCCATCCATAGATCTTACTAAGCCCCCTTTAATGGACACACTAAAGATCATGGAAATACTTCCACATAGACCACCTTTTCTATTGGTTGACAAAATCCTAGAACTTACTGAAAATTATGTTGTTGGATTGAAAAACGTTACTATGAATGAGACATTTTTTGAAGGACATTTTCCCGGCGCACCAGTAATGCCAGGTGTGTTGCAGATTGAGTCTATGGCCCAAGCTGGTGGAGTTCTTGTATTAAGTACTGTTCCAGATCCTGAGAATTACCTAACTTTTTTTATGAAAATTGATAATTTTAAATTTAAACGTCCTGTCTATCCAGGCGATACATTAATTTTTAAATTGGATTTAATTACACCTATAAGGAGGGGGATATGTAATATGAGAGGTTATGCCTTTGTAAATGGACAAATTGTTAGTGAGGGTGACCTAATGGCCCAAATATCAAAGCGAAAGTGATAATATTATGATTACATATCAAAATTTAACTTCGATTCATCCTGAGGCAAAAATTGGAAGTAATGTAATAATCGAACCATTTACTACAATCTATAAAGATGTCGAAATTGGCGAAGGCACATGGATTGGTCCTAATGTAACCATAATGGAAGGTGCAAGAATAGGTAGTTTTTGCAAAGTTTTTCCTGGTGCTGTTATAAGTGCAATACCTCAAGATTTGAAATTTAATAATGAATCATCTATAGTTCAAATTGGAAATTATACTACAATAAGAGAATGTGTCACTATAAATCGTGGAACAGCTGCCCTCGGAATAACAAAGGTTGGATCAAATTGCTTAATAATGGCTTACTGTCATATTGCCCACGATTGTTCGATTGGAGATTATTCTATATTATCGAATAATACTACACTTGCTGGTCATGTTAGCATTGGTAGAGGAACTGTATTATCCGGTCTTACTGCCATTCAACAATTCTGCTCCGTTGGTGAATTTTCATTTGTTGCTGGAGGTTCAAAGGTTAGAAAAGATATTCCTCCATACGTAAAAAGCGGAAAGGATCCACTTGTTTTTCTTGGCATTAATTCTATTGGACTAAAACGAAATAATTTTTCAACAGATCAAATCAAAAATATTGAAATGATTTATCGTATAATTTACAATAGCAAAAAAAATACAACTCAGGCCTTAGAAGCAATTGAGAAAAATTTTACTGCAAGTATTGAAAAAAATATAATTATTACTTTTTTGAAGAAATCTAGACTGGGAATTTTAAAAAGTATATCTAAATAGATTAATTTTACTCTTACATGGCTACCACATCAGACATTAGAAAAGGACTTTGTATTAGATACAATAATGATATTTACAAAATTGTAGATTTTTTACACGTAAAACCTGGAAAAGGACCAGCTTTCGTCAGAACTAAGCTTAAAAGTGTCACCAACGGTAAAGTTTTAGATAATACTTTTTCTGCGGGACATAAGATTGAAGATATAAGAGTTGAAACACATAAGTATCAGTTTTTGTATAACGACAATGACGAATATCACTTTATGAATGTTGCGGATTATAACCAGATAAGTTTAAATAAAACTATTATAGATAATGCAGAATTAATGAAGGAGGGAGAAATGGTTTCAATATCAATTAATACTGAAGATAATACCCCTTTATCTGCAGAAATGCCAGCAAGTGTAATATTAGAGATAAAACATACAGAGCCAGGTTTAAAGGGTAATACCGCTACTAATGCTACAAAACCTGCTAGAGTAGAAACAGGAGCAATTGTAAATGTACCATTGTTTATTAATGAAGGAGATAAAATTAAAGTTGACACTGAAAAAGGACAATATATTGAAAGAATTAAGACCAATTAAACTGCTTTAATAAAAAATAAAGATGAGTGTACTCGTAGATAAGAATTCTAAAATAATTGTACAAGGATTTACAGGAAGTGAAGGAACATTTCATTCAACTCAAATGATTGAATATGGTACTAATATAGTTGGAGGTGTAACTCCAGGAAAAGGTGGACAAACACATCTTGATAAGCCTGTATTTAATTCAGTTGCAGAAGCTGTAGATAAAATTGGTGCAGATACTTCAATAATTTTTGTTCCTCCAGCATTTGCTGCAGATGCAATTATGGAGGCTGCAGAAGCTGGAATTAAGGTGATTATTGCAATTACAGAGGGAATACCGGTTAACGACATGACTAAAGCATTTCAATATGTTAAATCAAAAGGATCAACACTGATAGGTCCGAATTGTCCTGGTGTAATAACACCAGGTGAAGCTAAGGTTGGTATTATGCCTGGTTTTGTATTTAAAAGAGGTAAAGTAGGAATTGTTTCTAAATCGGGTACACTTACATATGAAGCTTCTGATCAAGTGGTCAGCCAGGGTTTAGGAGTTTCAACAGCTATTGGAATAGGAGGTGACCCCATAATTGGAACTACTACTAAAGATGCTGTTGAATTGTTTATGAATGATGAAGAAACAGACTGTATTGTTATGATAGGTGAAATAGGAGGTCAACTTGAAGCTGATGCTGCAAATTGGATTAAATTCTCTGGAAATAAAAAACCAGTAGTAGGTTTTATAGCAGGTGAAACCGCTCCTAAGGGAAGAACAATGGGTCACGCAGGGGCTATTGTTGGAGGATCTAATGATACTGCTGAAGCGAAAAAGAGAATTATGCGTGAGTGTGGAATTCATGTTGTTGATTCTCCTGCCCTAATTGGCTCAAAAGTTGCTGAAATACTCTCTAAATAATTATGATGAGATTACTGGAAAAAAAAGTTGCAATTATCACAGGGGGAAGTAGAGGTATCGGAAAGGGTATTGCAGAAGTTTTTGTTGAAAATGGATGTTCTGTAGCTATTACATATAACTCCAGTAGGGGTGAAGCAGAAAAATTAGTAAACAAATTAGAAAATAAAGAATGTAAGGTAAAAGCATATCAAAGTAATGCTGCTGATTTTAATGAAGCTCAAAATTTGATTAGTGATGTATTAAATGATTTTGGTAATATCGACATATTAGTAAATAATGCAGGAATAACAAAAGACAATCTGCTTATGCGAATGGGTGAAGAAGACTTTGATAAAGTCTTAAATATTAATTTAAAATCGGTTTTTAATCTGACAAAAGCTATTCAGAGACCACTTTTAAAACAAAGAAAAGGTTCTCTAATACATATGAGCTCCGTTGTTGGAGTTAAAGGAAATGCTGGTCAATCTAACTATGCAGCTTCAAAAGCAGGTATAATAGGTTTCTCAAAATCAATAGCACTAGAACTTGGATCTAGAAATATTAGATCAAATGTTGTTGCACCCGGTTTCATAGAAACTGAAATGACAGAAAAACTTCCCGAGGATGTTGTCCAAGGATGGAGAGACGGAATTCCACTAAAAAGAGGTGGAAAACCATACGATGTTGCAAATGCATGTGTATTTTTGGCATCTGATTTATCAAATTATATTACAGGACAAGTTCTTCATGTAGATGGAGGTATGTTAACTTAAAAAAAAAAATTATGCAAAAATTACCTAAAATTGGATTACCAGTAATTTTATTGGTTGTCGTTCTACTTATATTTATTTCAAAATCATCAATTAATATTGGTTATGGAGAAGCGGGTGTTCTTTTTAAGACTTTTGGAGGAGGAGTAGTTACTGATCAAGCACCACTTGGCGAAGGATTCCATATTATAGCTCCATGGAATAAGGTTTTCATTTACAATGTGAAACAACAAGAATTTTTTGAAGGAAACATGCAAGTGCTTTCTTCAAATGGATTAGAAATTTCACTTGACGTTTCTGTTTTGTATCAACCAAAATACAGTGAGCTGGGATTGCTCCATAAAACTAAAGGTGAAAACTACGTAAATATTGTTTTAATCCCTCAAATTAGGGCTGTTGCGAGATCTGTTGTTGGTCGTTACACACCAGAGCAGCTTTATTCGACAAAACGAGATGCTATTCAAAATGAAATATTTGAAGAGACTCAAAAAAATGTTGAGTCTCAGCATATTCAATTAAATGCAGTTCTTGTTAGAGATGTTACCCTTCCAGTTGCCATTAAAGAAGCCATCGAAAGAAAATTACGTCAAGAACAAGAAGCTTTAGAATATGAATTTCGAATTGAAAAGGCAAAGCAAGAGGCTGAACGTCAAAGAATTGATGCTGAAGGAAAAGCTACAGCTAACAGAATTTTAAGTGCTTCATTAACTCAAAAGATTCTCCAAGAAAAAGGAATTGAAGCTACAACAAAGTTGTCAGAATCAGCAAATTCAAAGGTTATCATTATCGGAAGTGGGAAAGATGGTCTACCAATAATATTAGGTAATCAATAAATATATTCGAAATTTGAAAAAAATAAATATATTTGCACTTTAATGAAAACATTGTTACATCATATTCACCAATTTGAAAACTGCTCAAACGAGAAGTAGATAATTTGTCTATGAAATAATTTAAACCCGTTTGAGAAATCAAACGGGTTTTTTAATTTAAATATTATGATACGACTTGCTATACAAAAATCAGGAAGGCTAAATAAAGGATCTTTGAATTTGTTATCGGATTGTGGAATTTCAATTGAAAATGGTGAAAATCAATTGAAGGTATCGGCACGTAACTTTCCAATTGAAATTTTCTTTTTACGTAATAGTGATATTCCTCAATATCTTATAGATGGTGTGGTAGATCTAGCCATAGTAGGTGAAAACCTTCTTAAAGAGAAAGAAGTTGATTTAAAAGTTATTGAAAGACTTGGTTTCTCATCCTGCCGTACAGCTATTGCCGTCCCTAATAATTTCCAATTCAATGGGATTCACGACTTGGATGGAAAGCGTATTGCTACATCTTATCCAAACACAGTAAATTCTTTTTTAAAGAAAAATAAAATTAAGGCTGATTTACACATCATTAATGGATCAGTTGAAATAGCACCTAATATTGGTTTGGCTGACGCAATATGTGATATTGTGTCAACTGGTAGTACACTATTTAAAAATAACCTTAAAGAAGTTATTAAAATTAGTGACTCTCAAGCTGTTCTTGTAAAGGGTAATAAATTGAACAATGAAAAATTGAGTTATATAGAGAAATTTCAATTCAGAGTTCAATCTGTTTTAAGGGCTAAAAAATCAAAGTACATTTTACTTAATGCTCCCAATAATAAAATTAAATCTGTCAGTTCTATACTTCCAGTTTTGAAAAGCCCTACTGTTTTACCTTTAGCTGTGGAGGGTTGGAGCTCATTACATTCAGTTATAAATGATGAGGATTTTTGGGAAGTTATCGATCAATTGAAAGAGGCTGGTGCAGAAGACATATTAGTATGTCCAATAGAAAAGATGGTTTTGTGATGAATCAATTTAATAACCCCTCAAAACCTACTTGGAAGGCCCTTATTCAGCGACCTACTTTTTCTTTGGATGATCACCAGGTACTGGTTAATGAAGTTTTTGAAAATATCAGAAATCATGGTGATGAAGCATTATTAAATTATGCGAAACAATTTGACAAATTCGAGCTTAAAGAATTTGCTGTAAATGATAATGAAATTTCAAAAGCAATTAGAAATATCCCCAAGAATCTTAAAAATGCAATTCAAAATGCAAAGGATAATATCTATACTTTTCATAAGGCACAAAAAACAAACAAAATTCAGGTTGAAACTCAAGAAGGCGTAATTTGCTGGCAAGAAAAATTGCCAATAGAAAAAATTGGACTTTATATTCCTAGTGGATCTGCGCCTTTATTTTCGACAATATTAATGTTAGCTACTCCCGCAAAGATTGCTGGTTGTGAAGAAATAATTTTGTGCTCTCCACCCAATTTATATGGTAAAATCTCTGATGAAGTCCTTTTTACGGCTTCACTCTGTGGAATTGATAAAATTTTTAAAGTTGGAGGAATTCAAGCTATTGCTGCAATGACATTTGGTACTGAAAGTATACCTAAAGTTTATAAAATTTTCGGTCCTGGCAATCAATATGTCACCTCTGCAAAGCAATTTGCAACTCGTTACAGTGTTTCAATTGATATGCCGGCAGGTCCCAGCGAATTATTGGTAGCAGCCGATGATACTGCAGATCCTGATTTTGTAGCTTCGGACCTTTTATCTCAAGCAGAACACGGACTCGACAGCCAGGTAGTTTTGGTGAGTACAAAAAAAGATTTTGTAGAGAAAGTAAATCAATCAATTACTTATCAAATAGATGAGTTACCGCGAAATGATATAGTTAAAAATGCTCTTTTAAATTCTAAGGCAATAATATTTGATAATGATAAAAGTGCTGTAGATTTTATTAATGAATATGGTCCTGAACACTACATTATATGTGTTAAGAATGAGGATTACTATATTAAAAATGTAAAAAATGCGGGATCGGTTTTTATTGGTAATTACACCCCTGAAAGTGCTGGTGATTACGCATCAGGAACTAATCACACTTTGCCTACAAATGGTTATTCAAAACAATACAGCGGAGTAAATTTGGATAGTTTTACTAAATCTGTAACATTTCAAAAAATAAGTAAAAAAGGAATCCAGCTTTTGGGTGAAACAATTGAATTAATGGCTGATGCAGAAGGATTACAGGCACATAAAAATGCTGTTAGCGTTAGATTAAAAAAATTGGGAGATGAAAAATAAAGTTGATCGGTTTTTTCGAAAAAATCTAATTGATCTGATACCTTATCGATCTGCCAGAGAAGAATATGTTAATCAAGGAGTGAAAATGATTCTTTTGGACGCAAATGAAAATCCTTTTACCTCCAGTTTTAATAGATACCCAGATCCCATGCAAATAAAATTGAAAAATTGCATTGCAAATTGGAAAAATGTTAATGAAAATCAAATTTATCTCAGCAACGGGAGTGACGAATCTATATCACAATTAATAATGGCTTTTTGTGAACCTGGAATAGATAATATAATAACTCTTCCCCCAACTTTTGGAATGTATAAAGTTTCAGCTCGTGTTCAAGGTGTTGAAGTTAAAGAAGTACCCTTAGACAACTCGTTTCAAATTGATACTCAATTAGTTTTGGAAAAATCTAACAAAAATTCAAAAATTATCTTTATCCCTACACCTAATAATCCTACAGCTAACAACTTCAAATTAAAATCAATAATAAAAATTATTCAAAATTTTAGTGGACTTGTTGTTGTAGATGAAGCCTACATTGAGTTCTCAAATTCTTCATCTTTTGTAGATTCAATCAAAAAATACTCAAATCTTATTGTTTGTCAAACCTTTTCAAAAGGCCAAGGTATGGCGGGTGCAAGATTAGGAATGACTTTTGCAAACTCCAAACTTATCGCTTATATGAATAAGATTAAAGCACCTTATAATTTAAATTCCCTTACACAATCTGCTGCCTTAGTAAGGTTAGGGGAACAAAATTTAATTAAAAAACAAGTGAAAATTATACTCAAAGAAAGAAAAAGAATAGAAAATGCTCTAAGAAAAATCAGTTTTATTGTTACTGTATATCAATCGGATGCGAATTTTCTATTTATTAAAGTAGATGACAGTAATTTAAGATACCAGCAACTCATTGATAATGGTATTGTTGTTAGAAATTCATCCAAAAATTTGAATTGTGAAAATACGTTAAGAATTACAGTTGGTCTTAATGAGGAAAATACGAGGTTAATTGATGTTTTGAATAATATTGATAGAAAATGAAAAAAATTTTATTTATCGACCGTGATGGAACTCTTGTACTTGAACCTGATGATGAACAAATTGATTCGTTAGAAAAACTTGAATTTTATCCTGAGGTTTTTACTTATCTAGGAAAAATCTCAAAAGAATTAGATTATGAGTTAGTTATGGTGACTAATCAAGATGGATTAGGTACGAAAAGTTTTCCGGAGGAATTTTTTTGGCCAGCTCATAATAAACTTTTAAATAGTTTTAAAAATGAGGGAGTTACATTCTCTGAAATTTTCATTGATAGAAGCTTTCCGAAAGATAATGCTGCAACAAGAAAACCTAGAACTGGTATGTTAACCAATTTTTTAGATAATAGCGAGTATAATTTGTCTGAATCTTATGTTATTGGCGACCGAATATCAGACATGGAATTAGCCAAAAATTTGAATTCAAAAGGTATATTAATAAACATAGATAACATAAAACTTAAGGAGGAAACAAAAAATGATTTTGACGAGGTTATATCTCTAAAAACTAATTCTTGGTCTGAGATTTATTCACATTTAAAGTTAAAAGATAGGACGGTAATGAAGAAAAGGAAAACAAACGAAACTGATATTATTATGAACCTTAATCTTGATGGCGTAGGCAAAAGCAGTATTGATACGGGGATTAGTTTTTTTGATCACATGCTTGATCAATTAGCCCGTCATGGTGGTATAGATTTAGATCTTAAAATAAATGGTGATTTAGATGTAGATGAACATCACACAATTGAAGATGCTGGAATAACACTAGGGGAGGCTTTTCGTGTTGCTTTAGCAGAAAAAATTGGTATTGAACGTTATGGCTTTTGCTTGCCAATGGATGACTGTCTTGCACAGGTAAGTCTAGATTTCGGTGGTCGTAGCTGGCTTGTTTGGGAAGCTGAATTTAAACGTGAAATGATTGGTAAAATGCCTACAGAGATGTTTATGCATTTTTTTAAGTCTTTTTGCGATGGGGCCAAGGTTAATCTAAATATCAAAGCAGAGGGTAAAAATGAACACCATAAAATAGAGGCTATTTTTAAAGCCTTTGCAAGAGCTATTAAACAAGCTATAAAACGTGACCCTGACAAAATGATATTACCTTCTACTAAAGGGAATTTATAATGGTTGCTATAATAGACTATAATGTTGGAAATGTAAAAAGTTTACAATTTGCTCTTGAACGATTAGGAGTAAAAAGTATTTTAACAAACGATTACGGACTTATAAGGAAATCAGAAAAAGTAATTTTTCCAGGTCAAGGAGCTGCATCAACTGCAATGGATAAGTTAAAACAAGTTGGCTTAGACAAATTAATTCCAAATTTAAAACAGCCTGTTTTAGGAATTTGTCTTGGCATGCAATTATTATGCGAAAATACTGAAGAAGGAGATGTTAATGGTTTAGGAATTATAAAATGTAATGTCATCAAATTTTCTGATAAATTTAAAGTGCCGCAGATGGGTTGGAATAAGGTTAAAAAACTTAAGACAAGGCTTTTTAATAAAATTAAAGAGGGGGATTACATGTACTTAGTACACTCATACTATGTTCCCACAATAAATGAAACAATAGGTCAAAGTGAATATGGCTTAACTTATAGTGTTGCGGTTCAGAAAGAAAATTTTTTTGGTGTTCAATTTCATCCTGAAAAGAGTAGTGCTGCTGGATCTCAACTATTAAAGAATTTCTTAGAATTATGAGAGTTATACCTGCAATAGACATAATAGATGGAAAATGTGTCCGCCTTACAAATGGTGATTATAATAAGAAAAAAGTTTATAATGAAAACCCTCTTGAAGTAGCTAAAGCTTTCGAAGATCATGGGTTTAAATTTTTACACCTTGTTGATTTAGATGGTGCAAGATCTAATCATATTGTAAATCATAAAGTTTTAGAACTAATAGCAACAAAAACAAATCTAAATATAGATTTTGGTGGGGGTCTAAAATCAAATAAAGATCTTGAGATTGCTTTTGAATGTGGAGCAAAAAAAATTACGGGCGGTAGTGTAGCTGTTAAGAATTCAACTTTATTTTTGGAATGGATAGAGATATACGGGGCTGATAAAATTATATTGGGATCAGATGTAAATGGGCAAAATATAATGATAAATGGCTGGGTTGAAACATCTAATCAAACAATAAATAAATTTTTATCATTCTATATTGATGGTGGAGTTAAAACAACTATATGCACCGATGTTAGTAAGGACGGAATGTTAAAAGGTCCATCAATTAGTCTTTATAAAAAAATTTTAAACCAAAATAGTATAGATCTTATTGCATCAGGAGGTATTTCGAAAATTGAAGACATTACTGAACTCAGAGAAATAGGATGTGGGGGAGCAATAATAGGAAAAGCAATTTATGAAGAAAGTATTTCATTAAAAGAACTTGAAAAATATAATTTAAATAATTAAACATGGTAGAATCTTTTCTTAGGGAGTTTAAAAAAAACTGCTGTTATCGTTTGGATGAGGGCCAGCGTATGATTCACATTGCACTAGCCAAAGTAGCAGAGAATGATTTATGGAAGCTGCCGGTCAATAATGGAATGGCCTTGGGTAATCAATTATTGCATTGCTCGGGTAATATGACTCAATACATAATTTCTTCACTTGGAGAAAATGTTGATAAAAGAGAACGTAATTTAGAATTTTTAACAGATCGAGGATTTAATAAAATTGAATTATTGGAAAAATTAGATAAAACAATAACGGAATCTAAATTAGTAATTAATAAAACCACTAAAAATCAATTTATTGAATATCGCATAGTTCAAGGTTTTGAATTATCAGGACTTGGAGTTGTTTTGCATGCAGTAGAACACTTTTCATATCATGTGGGTCAAATTGCCTTTTGGGTAAAGCAATTAACTAAATGTGATTTAGGGTTCTATGATGATAGAAATTTGAATGAAAAATAATGTTAACAAAGCGAATAATACCATGTTTAGATATTAAAGACGGTAGAACCGTTAAAGGTGTAAATTTTATTAACCTTAGAGATGCTGGTGATCCAGTTAACCTTGCAAAAAAATATGCTTATCAAAATGCTGACGAATTAGTCTTTTTAGATATCTCAGCAACAGAGCAAAAACGTAAGACACTAGCTAAGCTTGTTTTAAGAATTGCTGCAGCAATTGATATCCCTTTCACTGTTGGCGGAGGCATAGGTTCTATTGAAGATGTTTATCTGCTATTGAAAAATGGTGCGGATAAAATTTCTATAAATTCTGCAGCAGTCAAACGGCCAAAATTAATTGATGAAGTTGCAACACGATTTGGAAATCAATGTTTGGTGGTTGCCATAGATGCAAAACAAATTAATAATGAATGGAAAATTCACCTGGTTGGTGGTAAAGAAGTCACTAAAGTTGATCTTTTTGAATGGGCAAGAGAAGTAGAGGATAGGGGAGCTGGAGAAATTCTATTTACATCTATGGATCATGATGGCACTAAAAATGGTTTTGCAAATAAAGCCTTAGCTAAACTATCTGAAACTGTTAATATACCTATTATTGCATCAGGAGGCGCTGGAACAATAGAACATTTTACAGAAGTATTTAAAATAGGAAATGCAGATGCAGCTTTGGCCGCTAGTATTTTCCACTTTGATGAAATTGACTTATTTAACTTAAAAAAACAATTAAAAACACAGCATATTGCTGTTAGAATCTGAGCTTATGGAACTAAATTATTCAAAAAATAAAGATGGTCTGATACCAGTAATTATTCAAGATAGCATTACAAAGACTGTTTTGATGCTCGGATATATGAATGATGAAGCTGTGAGAAAAACGAAGAAAACAGGTAACGTTACATTTTATAGCAGAACAAAAAAACGCTTATGGACTAAGGGTGAGGAAAGTGGAAACTATCTCCGCCTAATAAATATGAAGGCGGACTGTGATAATGATACTATTTTAATTTATGTAAAACCGGAAGGGCCAACTTGTCATTTGGGTACCGATAATTGTTGGGGAGAGAAAAATTTAAGCAATTTTGGTTTTCTATCTCAACTAGAAGAAAAAATTGCTGATAGAAAAAAGTATAATAAAAAGAATAGTTACGTTGCTTCATTATTTCGAGAAGGGATAAATAAAATCGCTCAAAAAGTAGGGGAGGAAGCCACAGAAACAATTATAGAAGCTAAAGATGAAAATAAAGAACTTTTTCTAAACGAAAGTGCAGATTTATTATTTCACTATCTAATTTTATTGCAAGCAAAAGGCTTTAGACTTAGTGATGTTGAAAAAGTTTTATTAACCCGAAAACGATAAGTTATATTGTTTTTTAAGAAGATTTTTTGTGTAATAATTTTAGGCCTTACGGTTTCAAACACATATTCTCAAAATATAAATAATGAAACTTATATGATTATAGACACAGATAGTGCAAATGAAATTGATGATTTATTTGCCATTATCCGATCAATAGATGAACCCAAATTTAAAATATTAGGAGTAACAGCATCTCAATTCCACAGCTCCCCTTATGCATCGAAAAATACAGCATTAGAAAGCTATAAAATGAATAAGTTGCTCAAAAAATTATTAAAAAAAAATGATTTAGTTCTTAAGGCTGGAAGTCCAGAGTCAATGTCAAAAACAAAAAGATCAAAGCCCTCTGAGGCAACTAAATTTATAATCAACCAGGCTAAATTAATTCCAGCTGGTAAAAAACTACATATAGTTATATTAGGGTCTTGTACAAACACAGCCTCTGCTATTGTGCATGAGCCTAAAATAGTCAGTAAACTTAAAATTTCATATGTAGGTTTTTGGCATAATCCATTAACTAATGAATATGATAAAAATGAATTTAATACAAGAAATGATTCTATTGCTACAAATTTTCTGCTAGACAAAGAGGGTTTAGATTTTAATGTGATGAGTGCTAGTGTATCGAAAAATCTAATTTTTAATAAAAATGAAACCTTTAAAAATTTAGGAAATAATAAACTAGGGAATTTTATTAAAAAGCGTTGGAATAATTATAAAAGATGGTGGACATCTGAAGATCCTGAACAAAAAAAATGGATAATGTGGGATTTAGCATTAATTGAAGCTATAGCTAACCCTGAGTTTTCAAAAATTAATACTTTCAAAACACCACCTCAAAATCTAGAGCGTAATATCAAGATTTACACTTATATTGATTCTACTAATATGAAAATTGATTTCTGGAGACATTACAACAAACTAATGAATAATTAATATGAATTTTTTTGATGAATCAACATCAATTAACATAATAACTAATTACATAAAAAAAAACACCTCAATACTCAGAGAGAATGAAATAATAAAGAAAGTTGAGAGTGCAGGTGAGGGGAATATGAATGTAGTCTTACGGATAAAGACAAATTTTAAATCATTTATTTTGAAACAATCTAGATCCCATGTAAAAAAATTCGCTCATATTAAAGCTCCATTAGAAAGAATTTTTGCTGAACACTGCTTTTATAATCTAGTTAAAAAGAATTTTTTACCAAAAGTTTTAGGATTTATTAGTGAAGACTATGTATTGTTTTTGGAAGATTTAACAAAATGTCGTGATTTAAATTATATATATGATAGTAGGAAAATTGATAACGATAAAGTAAATAAACTCACACTTATTCTCCACAATATACATATGACAGGAGCACACAAAAATTATCCAGCGAATCTAACCCTTCGAAAACTTAATTACGATCACATTTTTGTTCTTCCATTTCTAAAAGATAATGGCTTACAACTAAATAATATTCAAGATGGCTTGGAAGAATTAGCTATACCATTTAAAGAAAATACTGATATTATTAGGAGAGTAAGTAATGCGGGAAAAAATTACTTAGACAGAGGGACTACACTTCTACATGGAGATTATTACCCAGGCAGTTGGATGGAAAGAAATAATAATATTTATATTATTGACCCTGAGTTTACTTTCTTGGGATCAAAAGAATTTGATTTAGGGGTAATGAGTGGTCATTTAATTCTGGCAACCGGTCAAATATCATATTTAAAAAAAATTTGTGATAATTATCCAGATAAAATAGATAATAATGAAGTAGCCACATACTGTGCTATTGAGATTATAAGACGATTAATTGGCTATGCTCAGTTACCTATTAAAAGAAGCATTAGAGAAAAGAGTGATCTCCTCAAACTAGCAAAAGAATTAATTATTAATTGAAAACATTTAAATAAGAAACATATGATAAAAATTAATCCGGATATGTTAGCTTTTTATAAAGACTTAGAAAAAAATAATAATCGTGAATGGTTTGAAAAACAGAAGTCAAGATACAAGGCTTTAGAATCTGAGCTTAAAGTATTTAATGAAGAGGTAAAGAAAGGTCTAGATAAAGAAGACGATATCGAAAGAGTTAAAATATTCAGAATTTATAGAGATGTTAGATTCTCGAAAGATAAAACTCCTTATAAAACTCACGTTGGTATATCATTTCATCGAAAAAAACCAAAATTAAGAGGAGGCTATTACATGCATATGAAACCTGGGAATTCATTTATAGCAGGAGGTTTCTGGGATCCAAATTCTAAGGATTTGTATCGCATTAGAAAGGAATTAGAGTTTGACGCTCAAGAACTAAGAAATATAATTAATGAAAAAAAATTCAATTTAATTTGGGGTGGTTTGCAGGGTGACAAGGTTAAAACAGCACCAAAAAATTTTAATAAAAAACATCCTGATATTGATCTGATTAGGCATAAACAATTTATTTTTATTAAAAAATTTAATGATAAAAGTGTACTTTCGTCTGATTTTCTAAATAAAGTAATAAATAATTTTATAGCTATAAGACCATTTTTTGATCATATGACAAATATCTTAACAACTGATTTAAATGGTGTTTCAATTATTTAATTCTAAAATTAATTTTAAAATGAAGAAAAATAATCTTTTAATCTTTTCATTATCAATTATACTTTTTGGTTGTGCTACCCTAAAACAAAATAATACTCGCAAGCAAATTGATATTAATGCTTTGGTTGACTTGGTTAATGTAAATGACGATAAAGTTAAAGTCGTAATTGATCCACCTAAAATTAGTGATAATGAAATTAATTTTTACATTCCTCAAATTGTACCTGGAACTTATGAATATTCAAATTTTGGTCGGTTCATTGAAAATATTAAAGCTTTTGATTACAAGGGTAATGAGTTGCCAATAAACCAAGAAGATGATAATACTTGGTCCATAACTGAAGCAAAAAAATTGGATAAGATAATATACCTCACTAATGATACTTTTGATGGTCCTGATGGAAAAGCCATATACCCAATGGGAGGTACTAATTATAAAAAAGATGTAACCTTTCTATTGAATTTGCATAGTATGATTGGATATTTTGAGGATATGAAAGAAAAGTCTTACAGACTTAGTATTCGATCACCAAAAAATTTGGAACCCTTTACATCATTATCAGTTATTTCAAAAAGTGATACACTGGATATTTTTTCAGCCAAAAGATATTTCCATATAATTGATAACCCAATATTATACAGTGAGCCCAATGCTGTTTCTTTTGATTTAGATGATATAAAAGTTGGATTAGCTATTTATTCGCCTACAGGTATACATAAAGCAGAAGACTATCAAGATGCTATTGAAAAAATGATGATTGCACAAAAAAAATTTTTGGGAGATGCTAATAATACAACTTCGTACGACATTTTATTACACCTTATGGGAATGGAAGACTTGCAATATTTTGGTGGAATGATGGGAGCCTTAGAGCATCATACTTCGACGACTGTTGTTTTTGTTGATCAAATGCAGGCTGAGGAATTAACCCAGAGTTTAGTTGATGTTGTATCACATGAATTTTTTCACACCTTAACCCCGTTAAATATTCATTCAGAAGAAATCCATAATTTTGAATATAATACACCCTTAATGTCAAAACATTTGTGGATGTATGAAGGAACTACAGAGTATTTCGCAAACTTGTTCCAAATTAACCAAGGCCTTATTGATGAACAGAATTTCTATAATCGAATCCTTGAAAAACTAAACTACTCGAAACGCTATGATGATAAGATGTCGTTCACTGAAATGAGTTCAAAAATTGTAGACGAACCCTATCAAACCAATTATGGTAATGTTTATCAAAAAGGTGCACTGATTAACATGTGCCTTGACATAATAATTCGTGAAAACAGTAATGGTGAGAAGGGGATTTTGTCTGTGATGCAAGATCTTGCGAAGAAATATGGTAAAGAAAAACCATTTAAAGATAACTTACTTATAGACGAAATTATTTCAATGACTTACCCAGAAGTAGCTGATTTTTTCAAAAATCATGTTGAAGGAAAAGTACCAATAAATTACATGGAATATTTAAATAAGGTTGGCCTTACAATGGGAGAAACTGAAGTACCGTTACCAAGCATTCTTTTTAAAGACAACCAGAATCCATTTTTTGAGCCTCAGCCAGACCAAGATGGTAAAGTAAGATATGTGGTAACTGGTTTAAATGATACAATAGAATCAATGGGAGTTGAAATAGGCGACGTCTTTTTAGGATTAGATGGTAAGATGTTGCCAGAGATTAAGAAGGAAAATGCCGAACAAATCAATGCAGTATTTACACCAAGCTTTATGTGGGACGATAAAAAAGAGTTTACACTGACAATTCAGAGAAATATGGAAAAGCAAACTTTAATTGGAATTACAGGTAAACCTAATGCAAAAGTTAGTGGAGTTGTTGAAGATCGTGATGCAGACGAAAAGACTTTGGCTTTACGAACTGCATGGCTGAAAAACTAATTAATTTTAAAAACTATAATTTATATTATGTAAAATAGGATCGTTTATTTTATAAATCATAATATTTTAGCCACTACTCTATATGATAATAGTTACAACAGAACAAATTCCAAATAAAACGATCGTAGAAACTCTTGGTATAGCAAGAGGAAGTACTGTTCGAGCTCGAAACATTGGAAAAGACATATTCGCTGGTTTAAAAAACATAATCGGTGGAGAAATATCAGAATACACAAAGCTTCAAGCACAATCAAGAGACCAAGCTTTAAAACGAATGGTTGAAGATGCAGAATCCCTAGGAGCAAATGCAATTGTTAATGTTAGACTCACTACATCAATGGTCATGCAAGGTTGTTCTGAGATTTTAGCCTATGGTACAGCTGTCATCATAAAGTAAATTTACCATGACATTAGTACTAATCATAATAGTTACTGGAATTTTGATATACTTATATATAGATAAAATTAACAAAGAAAAAAGTGAAAATTTTGAAGATCGTGATAATTAAAAAGTTATCTCTTTTCACCTAAGAATACATTTACTCCCTTTTCTATTGGATTTCCGCTTGTTCTTCTGAAGCTTACTATTTGTCCTACATGATAAATAGCATCAGAAATAGGACCATTAATTAAATTCCAAACAGGAAATTCTGAATATACACCTCCCCTATTAAATTTTATTTTTAATAATCCTAATTCATCCAAAGTCATTGATTCAAATAAAACACACGATTCTTTAATTCTATTTAGTGTTATTTCTCTTAATCTTTGAAATTCATTTGGAATATTTTCTATTGGTGCAGGACGAACAGAAATTTTATTTTGAGTAGCAGCATTAATAATATCTACTAATGTGTAAATGTGTTTTAATGTTTCTAAACAATTTTTAGCTGAATCTGTAGGTCTATAATCTAAATCTTTATCTCTAAGTCCTTTAGTGGCCCAGTGGTATCTGAAACCTAAACCTTGCAACATTCGAGTTATTATATTAACACAGGATATGGTATCGGGTGAATCAGGAATTATATAGAAAGGAGGTTTATCTGCCATCTTCAAAACTTTCAAAAATTAAATTTCACACATAAAAATACTATTTTAGTCTTTCAACGTTAATTATAGGATGGCAAAGAAATTTAACTCACTTAATGATTTAGGAAAAGTTCAATTTGATAATCTTCAACCCACTCCTAAGGAAGACCGAAGTATTTTACCCCCTGTTTTTGTTTCGCAAAATCTTGAAGCACATTTTAGTAATAAAGGGCGAGCTGGAAAGACAGTCACAATTTTAAAAGGATTTTCAGGTAGTCCTAGTGAACTAAAAAATCTTGCTAAAACACTTAAAAATACATTTGGTGTTGGTGGAAGTATAAAAAATGGGGAAATAATCATACAAGGTAATTTTAGGGATAAAATAATTGAAATACTTCAGGATATGGGGCACAAAATAAAACGTGTTGGCGGATAATTATTGGATTTTTGTCTTTTTATATTATAAAAACAAACAGCCTTCTTGTTCAATTATTTCTCCTGTGTCAATTAATTCTCTTGAGTAATTTTTGTCTGATGGATGGAATATAAATTCTTGACCCTCTGTATTTGAAAAATGTAGTAAACCATCAATTACTTCATATTTATAGGTTGTGGTATATTCAATTTCTTGACCTG